>Ga0308163_10000243_pt1 | contig 137232 bp, 140 predicted proteins | sample PhyTR1_FD_201037 | JGI IMG/M metagenome (GOLD analysis project Ga0308163, IMG submission 201037) | Phyllosphere microbial communities from UC Gill Tract Community Farm, Albany, California, United States - DLSLT.R1 | ecosystem: Host-associated > Plants > Phyllosphere > Unclassified | place...
CCACCGTGATCCGGTAGCGCCGCCGCACCGACGACTCCGCGAGCGCCATGCCGCGGATCGGCTTCGGCGGGTACATCTTCGCGAGCACGAAGTCGTCGTCGAACTCGATGAAGTCGAGCATCCGGCCCGACACGAGGTGCGCCACGCGCTCGCCGGCCTCCGCCTCCGGGTAGATGACGTGGTTCGCGCCGATGCGCTCCAGGATCTTGCCGTGCGACTGGCTGATGGCCTTGGCCCAGATCTGCGGGATCTTGAGGTCGACCAGGTTCGCCGTGATGAGCACGCTCGCCTCGATGGAGGAGCCCACCGCGACGACCGCGATGGAGAAGTCCTTGGCGCCCAGCTGCTGCAGCGCCTCGATGTTGCGCGCGTCGGCCTGCACCGCGTGCGTCACGCGGTCGGACCACTTCTGCACCAGGCCCTCGCTCGCGTCGATCGCGAGCACCTCCCGGTCGAGCCGCGCGAGCTGCCCGGCGGTCGCGGCGCCGAAGCGTCCGAGCCCGATCACGAGCACGGGGGCGTTGTGGGGGATGCGTTCGCCCATGGTGGGGCCTTCCTGCTGCGGTGGATGCGGGGACGAGTGGGGGACCGGCGGCTCAGCCGACGATCGGACGCTCCTCGGAGCGCTGGAAGAGCTGGCGGCGCGTGCTCGCCGCGAGCGCGGCCGCGAGGGTCACGGTGCCGACGCGCCCCAGGAACATCGTGGCCGCGAGCACGTACTTCGCGGGATCCGTGGCCTCGGCCGTGAAGCCCGTGCTGAGCCCCGAGGTGGCGAACGCGCTGATGGCGTCGAAGAGCACGTAGTCGAGGCGCTCGCCGGAGATCTGCAGGAGCACGATGCTGCTGAGCGCCACGGTCGTCGCGCCCCAGAGCACGATGCTCACCGCGAGGCGCAGCACATCGCTCGGGATCCGGCGCTCGAAGACCTCCATCGACTCGCTGCCGCGGGCCTCGGCGAAGGCCGCGAGGAACAGGATCGCGAGGGTGGTGACCTTGATGCCGCCGGCCGTGGACGCGGATCCGCCGCCGATGAACATGAGCATGTCGGTGACCAGCAGGCTCGCGTTCCCGAAGTCGGCCATGTCGAGCGTGGAGAAGCCGCCGGAGCGCGTCATCACCGAGAGGAAGAGCGCCTGGAACCCGTGCTGCACGGGGTCCATGAGCGCGAAGGTCCTCCTGTTGTCCCACTCGAGCACGACGTAGGCGAGCGTGCCGAGCACGATGAGGATGAGCGACGTCCAGAGCGTGAGCTTCACGTGCACGGAGAACCGCCGCGGCTTCCGCCAGCCGCGGTACACGGCGTAGATGACGGGGAAGCCGATGCTGCCGAGGAAGACGCCGACCATGAGCAGGCTGAGGAACCAGTAGTCCTGGTGGTACAGCTCGAAGCCGGCCTCGCTGAAGACGAAGCCCGTGTTCGTGAAGGCCATGAGCGAGTAGTAGAAGGAGTCGAGCGCGGCCTGGCCGACGGGGATGCCCTCCAGGAGGATCCGCGGGAACAGCAGCGCGGCGATCGACAGCTCGATGACGAGCGCGCTGATCGCGACGGTGAGCAGCAGCGTGCCGATCTCGCCGAGCTTCACGGCCTGGCCCTCGGCGACGGGACCGTGGTGGATCCGCAGCGGGTTGCTGTCGCTGGCCGCCATGAGCCGGGCCTTGAGGCCGAGGCGGCGCGACACGATGAGGCCCATGATCGACGCGAGCGTGAGCACCCCGATGCCGCCGATCTGCACGCCGAGCGCGATGAACGCGTGGCCGAGCGGGGTCCAGTAGGTCGCCATGTCGACGGTCGCGAGGCCCGTGACGCAGATGGCGGACACGGCCGTGAAGAGCGCGTCGGCGAACGGCGCGGTGTCGCCGGTGGACGTCATGCCGGGGAGCATGAGGATCGTCGTGAGCGTGAACACGAGCGCCGCGAAGATGAGGATGGCGAAGCGGGCCGGCGTGGAGTGCGCGAAGTAGTCGAGGAAGTCGCGGATGCGACCCAGCAGCGGGCGCCCGTGATCCGGCTTGACGCGCATGGTCCCCTGTCCGCTCCGAGGCCGGTCGGCCCGGATCGCCATGGTACTGCGAGTGCGCGACGGAATACCCTTCGGGCATGGCTGACATCTTCGACGTCGTGTCGGACCCCACCCGACGCGACCTCCTCCGCGTGCTGCTCGACCGACGTGCCGTGCCCGAGGCGCCCACCGGCGAGATCAGCGTCTCCGAGCTCGTGCAGACGCTCGGGATCAGCCAGCCGACCGTGTCGAAGCACCTGCGGGTGCTGCGCGACATCGGCCTCGTGTCCGTCCGCGAGGAGGGGCAGCACCGCTACTACCGGCTGGAGCCCGCGCCGCTCGAGGCGCTCGAGGCCTGGGTCGCGCCGTTCGCGGCGGCCGACCGCGTCGCCGCCGACGACGGCCACGCCGACCCCGACACCGGGCTGCTCGGCGGCGGCCTCTCGGCGGATCCCGACGGCGAGGACGGCGGCGACCCGGCCGGCTACCCGTTCGCCGCGTCGCTCGGCCGCATCTGGGCCGACACCCGCTACCAGGCGGCCGCCGCGGTGCACGACGCGACCCGTGTCGCCGGCTCCGCCGGGCAGGCGTCGCTCGGCCGGCTGCGCGGCCGCAAGCCGGGGAACGCACGGGACGCGTGATGCAGGATGTGACACGATGGACACGCGTCCACCCGGACCCCTAGACTCGCGCACCAGCGCCCGCATCGCGGGGGCTACGAGGTCCGTGAGCCGGTCACGCAGAACGAGGAGTCGATCCGCCCATGTCGCGTGACCTGTCCGACGTCCGATTCCTCACGGTGGCCGAGGTCGCCGAGATGATGCGCGTCTCCAAGATGACCGTCTACCGCCTCGTGCACTCGGGCGACCTGCCCGCCATTCGCTTCGGCCGCTCGTTCCGCGTGCCGGAGTCCGCCGTGCTCGCCGCGATCGACCCGTCGAACGCGCTGCCCGGCCAGCCCGGGGAGGCCTCGCGTCATTCCGGCATGTCGGATGTCGGCTAGACTCCTCTGAGGCTATTTTCCGCGGGTCACCAGAGCCCGCGTGTTCCGTCCGGCAACAGATGAGGTGCCCCTATGGGTTCAGTGATCAAGAAGCGTCGCAAGCGCATGGCGAAGAAGAAGCACCGCAAGCTGCTTCGCAAGACGCGCCACCAGCGTCGCAACAAGAAGTAGAGCGCACGCGTCCACGAGGGCGCCGAACGCGATGAGAGGACGCCGACCCGGAGACGGGGCGGCGTCCTCTTCGTCTGTCCGGGGAGCGTTTCCGGGCGGAGGGCGGCGGGCGCCGCGGGCGCCGCCGTCAGCCGGCGGTCGCGCCGCCCGCCTCCGCGGCCTCGCGCCGCACGCGTCGACGGGCGTCGCGGATGCTCGCGCGCTGCAGCCGCATCGACGGCCAGCCCGCCGTGCGCGCGTGGGCCGAGAGCGCCTGATCCGGGTTCACCACCACGGGGTGCCCGACGAGCGTGAGCAGCGGGATGTCGTGCCGCGAGTCGGAGTACGCCCAGCACGCGGCCGCGTCCGCCCCCGTGCGCGCGAGGAGGGCCCGGGCCGCCGTCGCCTTGTGCTCGCCGTGCAGGAACTCGCCCGCGAGGCGGCCCGTGTAGGCGCCCGCCTCGACCTCGAGCGCGCTGCCCAGCGCGCCCGTGAGGCCGAGCCGCCGCGCGATCACGTCGGCCAGGAACGACGGCGACGCCGTGACGAGCCAGACCTGGTGGCCCTTCGCGAGGTGCTCGCGCGCGAGGTCGAGCGTCTCCGGCCAGACCGTGGCGGCCGTGTGCCGCACGTACACGTCGTCGGCCAGCCGCGCCATCTGCGCCACCGTGACGCCCGTCACGACCTGGAGGCCGCGGGCGCGCGCCGAGGCGAGGTGCCGGTCGTTCTCGCCGCGGGCCTTGAACCGCGCGTGCTTCCACCCGGCGCCGACGATGTCGCGGGTCGTGAGGAGGCCCGCCGCGCGGAGTCCGCGCACGAGGTGGAACACGCTCGCGCCGTGGATCAGGGTGTTGTCCACGTCGAAGAACGCGAGTACCGGGGCGCCCGCCTGCTCGACCATGATCGGGCCAGCGTAGGCGACGCTCCCGCGCCCCGCCCCCGACGGTCCCGAGGGCGGGGCGACGGCCGGGCTCGCCTACGCTGGGCGGATGAGCGCAACGGTCCTCACCCTCGTCGGCAAGCCCGGCTGCCACCTCTGCGACGACGCCCGCGACGTCGTGACCCGCGTGCTCGGCGAGCTCGACCCGGCGCGCGGCGCCGAGGTCACGCTCGAGGAGCGGAGCATCCTCGACGACCGCGCGCTCGCCGAGGAGTACGCGGAGGAGATCCCGGTGCTGCTCATCGACGGCCGCGTGCACAACCACTGGCGGATCGACGCCGGCCGGCTCCGCGCCGCGCTCGACGCCCGCTGACCCGGGCCGTCCGCCGGCGCGTGCCGCGCGCGGCTAGGGTCGTCGCATGACCCTGCGCCACGTCGTCTCCTGGAAGCTCGCCGACCGCGATCCCGCCGCCCTCGACCGCGACGCGGCCCGCGCCGCGGAGGCGCTCGGGACCTTGCCGGCGCTGGTGCCCGGCATCCGGTCCTTCCAGGTGGGGCGCGACGTCGTCGGATCGGCCCGCAGCCACGACCTCGTGCTCATCGCCGACTTCGACGACCGCGCCGCCCTCGACGCGTACGACGCGCACCCGGAGCACCAGCGCGTCGCCGCCGTCGTGCGGAGCCTCGTGTCGTCCGCGGCGTCGGTCGACTTCGAGGTCTGACGTCGCCGCGGATGACCGCGTGACCGGACGCGACGGGGGCTCCCGGGCGCCCCGGCGCCGCATCACGCTCGCGCAGGTGGCGGAGCGCGCCGGGGTCTCGCGGTCCGCGGTCTCCTTCGCCCTCACGGGGCGGACCGACCAGCGGCTCTCCGTGGACACGATCGAGCGGATCCGGCAGGCCGCCGACGAGCTCGGCTACCGCCCGAACATGACCGCCCGGACCCTCCGCACCGGCCGCTCCGGCACGGTCGCGCTCGTGTCCGACTTCGTCAGCAGCACGTCGCACGCGAACTCGATGGTCCGCGGGGCGCTCGACGCGCTGCGCGAGCGGGACACGATCCTCTTCACCGTCGACACGCAGGGCGACGCGCGGCAGGAGGAGCAGCTCCTCGAGAGCCTGCTCGGACGGGCCGTCGACGGCGTGCTCTACGCCTCCATGTTCACGCGCGTCGTGGAGCCGCCCGCCCTCCTCGACCAGGTGCCGCACGTGCTGCTCAACTGCGTGCCCGCCCGCGGCACGGCGTCGGCGGTCGTGCCGGACGAGGACGCCGCGGGCCACGACGCCGCGCGCCTGCTCGTCGACCTCGGCCACCGGGATCGGATCTGGTTCGTCGGCGGCCTGCCCGCCGGGGTCACGGGCGGGCCGGCGTGGCGCGGCTGGGCGCCGCTCGCGCTCGAGGAGCGGCTCGCCGGGGTGCGCCGCGCGCTGGCCGACGCGGGCCTCGTCCTCGCGGGCGTGCAGGACGTGGAGCGCGACTGGGACACGGCCGACGGACGCGACGCGGTGGCCGCGCTGCTCGGATCCGGCGCCCGGCCGACCGCCCTCGTCTGCGCGAACGACGCCGTGGCCGCGGGGGCCTACCAGGCGCTGCACCGCGCGGGGCTGCGCGTGCCGGAGGACGTATCGGTGGTCGCCTTCGACGGGAGCGCGATCAGCCGCGCGCTGGATCCGCCGCTCGCCTCGGTCGCGCTGCCGCAGCTGGAGCTCGGGCGCCTCGCCGTGGAGCTGCTGTTCGACCGGGAGGCGGAGCCCGCCGTGCACCGGATCCCGATGGCCCTCGCGGCCGGGGCCTCGGTCGGCCCCGCCCGCTGAGGAGTCGGAGACGGGTCTTCCGGTCGGGTGCTAGATCGTTGTAGCATCCTGTCCGCGCGTCCGGTGCCCGATCGGGTCGCGATCTCACGACGCATACGAAGGAGTATGGGATGACCGCTGTCGAGGGGGCCCGCGTGGCCCCGAACGCCTGGTGGGTGGGCTTCGTGTGCGGGATGGCGACGTTCGTCGACGCCGCCGCCACGACGGGCGTGGGGATCGCGCTCGTGCTCTTCCTCGCGCCGCCCACGGGAGGACCCGGGCTCACGGGCGCGGAGGTCGGCTACCTCACGGCCGTGCTCACCGCGGGGGTCGCCGCCGGCTCCCTCCTCGGCGGATGGGCGGGCGACCGGTTCGGCCGGCGCCGCGTGTTCCTGACCACCATGACGCTGATCGTCGTCGGATCCGCCACCCCGTTCCTCGGCGTCTCGATCGACGTGCTGCTGCCCGGGATCGCGCTCATCGGCGTCGGGGTCGGCGCGGACCTGCCGGTGGCGCTCGCGACCGTCTCCGAGGCGGCGACGGACCGGAACCGCGGCAAGATCCTCGTGTTCTCGAACCTGCTGGGCGGCTTCGGGATCCTGATGGCCGTGGTCATCGGCATCCTGTTCGGCCAGGCGGGGCCCACCGGCGGCCACGTGATGTTCGGCGCGTTCGGCGTCGTCGGCCTCGTCGTGCTGCTGATGCGCGCCACCATCCCGGAGTCCGCGTCCTGGCTCGTCGCGCGCCGCGAGCGCTCCGACGGCGCGCGCACCGTGCGGGCGCAGCGGGGGCGGATCCGCGACCTCGGCCGGCCCGCGTACCGCCGCCCGTTCGCGACCCTGCTCGTGTACTACACGCTCGCGTCTCTCGCCATCAGCGTGGCCGGCAGCTTCGGCACGTACGTCGCGGTCAGCGTCGCCGCCATCCCCGTCGACCAGTACCAGTCGTGGACGATCCTCGCGATGCCGGCCGCCGTGCTCGGCGCGCTCTGGTTCATGTCGGTCGCGGACACGCGGTTCCGCATGCCGTACTTCGTCGTCGGATCCGTCGTGGTGGTCGCGTCGAACCTCATCCCCGTCGTCCTGGGCTTCAGCCTGCCCACCCTCGTGGTGTCGGTGGTGCTCTCGACCTTCGCGGGCGCGTTCTGCTTCGAGACGATCATGAAGGTCTGGACGCAGGAGTCCTTCCCGACGCTGCTGCGCTCCACCGCGCAGGGCACCGTGTACGGGGTCGCGCGCTTCGCGACGGCCGGCCTCAACGCCGTGACGCCCGCGCTCCTCGCGCTGGACCCGCAGGGGGTCTACGTCGGCGTCTCGGTCGTCGCGGCCGCCGGCTTCCTCGTGGGGTGGATCGGCTTCCGGCGCGCGCGCGGCACCGCGTTCGACGTCGAGGGCGACACCGTGCCGCCGACGGCCTCGGTGCGGACCGTGGAGGCGGTCGCGTGAGCCGCCCGGCCGGCGCGATGCGCATCCGCCCGTTCGAGGCGGCCGTGCGGGGGCTCGTGCTCCGCGGGTCGCAGCACCTCGCCGACGCTCCCGGGCCACGGCCCACCGCGGTGCTGATGCACGGCTTCGGCGGCTCGCGCGTGGAGACGACCGGCGTCTTCGTGGCGCTCGCGCGACGGCTCGCGGAAGCGGGGATCGGCGTGGTCGCCTACGACCGCGCGGGCCACGGCGAGAGCGACGGCGAGTTCCTCGACACCACGGTCACGGGCGACGTGGCGGACGCGCGGCGCGTGCTCGACGCGGTGCGGGCGCTGCCGGAGGCGGATCCGGACGACGTGCACCTCGTGGGCATGAGCCTCGGCGCCGTCGTGGCGTCGGTCGTCGCGGCGGAGGAGACGGCGGCGGGGGCCGGGATCCGGTCGCTCGCGATGTGGTCGACCGCGGCCGTCTTCGTGGACGACATCCGCGCGGGCACGCTCCAGGGCCGGTCGCTCGCGTCGCTCGACGACGACGGCTGGTTCGACTTCGCCGGGATGCGCATGGGTCCGGCCATGCGGGACGACGCGCTCGGCTTCGACCCGTACGCGCGCGCCGCGGGATACGACGGCCCGGCGCTGCTGCTGCACGGCACCGAGGACTTCGTGCCCGTCGCGTACGCGCGGCGGTATCTGGCGCCCGACGCGCTCGGCGACCGGGCGGAGCTCGTTGTGGTCGATGGCGCGGACCACGGCTGGGCGCAGCTGCCGCAGCGCGACGAGGTGATCGCGCGGACGGTCGCGCACGTGGCGGCGCACGCCGGGGGCGCCGCGGATGCTGCGGGCGCAATGGCGGCGGACGGCCCGGCGGGTCCGGTCGACGCGACGGGCGGGCCCGCGTGAGCGGCGGACCGCGGGTCGCGGAGGCGGCCGGGAGCGGCGAGGTCGTCGAGCTCGGCGGCGGATCCGTGCGCGTCCACGGCCACCTCGGGCTCGTCCCCGTGCCGGGCGGGGTGCGTCCGGTGCGCCTGCCCGTGCACCGGTGGCGCGACTTCCCGCCCGCGGGCGAGCTGCTGCGGGCGCAGGTGTCCACGGCGGGCGGCGTGCGGATCCGCTTCGAGACGGAGGCAGAGGCGGTCCGGCTCCGGGTGCGCTGCACGCGGATCCACTTCGACGAGCTGCCGGGGCCGCGCAACGCGTTCGTCGCCGAGGTCGACGGCGGGGAGCTCCCGCCCGTCACGGCGCCGGTGGACGTCGTGCGCCGCATCTCGTCCGCGGGCGACACGGCCGAGGAGACGTGCGCGGGCGACGCGGGTGGGGCGTCCGCGGTCGTGCTCGCGGGGCTCGGACGCGGGATGACGACCGTCACCGTCTGGCTGCCGCAGGGCATGGTCGTCGACCTGCTGGCTATCGAGGCGGTCGGCGGCGCCGGGCCCGTGCGGGCGGCGGCGCCGCTCGGGCTGCCGCGCTGGATCCACCACGGCAGCTCCATCAGCCACGGCGTGGAGGCACCGGACGCGACGGGACCGTGGCCCGTGGTCGCCGCGCGTCGGGCGGGCCTCGACCTGGTCGGCCTCGGCTTCGGCGGGCAGTGCATGCTCGACCCGTTCGTCGCCGACGCCATCGCCGACGAGCCCGCCGACGTGATCTCGCTGAGCGTCGGGATCAACGTCGTCGGGGCGCGGTCGATGGACCAGCGCACGTTCGTGCCCGCGCTGCACGGCTTCCTCGACCGGGTGCGGCGCGGGCACCCGGAGACGCCCGTCGTGCTGGCGTCCTCGATCCTCTGGCCGGGCAGCGAGCACGTGCCGGGGCCGCCCGGGGTCGAGATCCGCGACGACGGGTCGGTGCGCTGCTTCGCGGCGGGCGACCCGGCCGACGTGGCGCGGGGCGCGCTCACGCTGGCGGAGTCGCGGATCCACGTGCGGCACGTCGCCCGCGTGCGCGCCGAGGCGGGGGAGCGGATCCACCACCTCGACGGGCTCGCGCTGTACGGGCCCGGCGACGTGGAGCGCTTCCCGCTGCCGGACGGGCTGCATCCGGACGCGGCGCTGTACGCGGAGATGGGGCGCAGGTGGGTGTCGCGGGTGTTCGCCGACGACGGGCTGGTGCCGCGCGCGGGCCTGCTCGCCGCGGCCGGCGGCTGACGCGCGGCTGACGAGCGCGCCCGTCGGACGGGTCGCGCTCGGGCGCCCGTGCCGGCGCGCGCCGGGAGCGCACGTGGGCCGATGCGGGAGGATGGGCGCCATGGCGGAGCGGGTCGAGGTCGAGCGGGTGTCGGTGGTCGTCGACGGGGTGCCGCTCCTCCGGCCGACCGACCTGACCGCCGCCGCGGGCGAGGCCGTCGCCGTCACCGGCCCCAACGGCGCGGGGAAGACCACGCTGCTGCGGGTGCTGGCGGGGCTCACCCGGCCGAGCACCGGATCCGCCCGCGTCGCCGGCCGCCCCGTCGACGAGCGGCGCGCGGAGTTCCGCCGCGCGGTGTCCGGCGCCGTCGGCCACCCGCCCGTCGCCCGCGACCTCACGCTCGCCGAGCACCTCGCCGTGATCGCCGCCTCGTGGGGGAGCGACGCCGACGTGGCGCGCGCCCGGGCCGCCGACCATCTCGAGCGCTGGCGCCTCGCGCCGCTCGCCCGCCGCTTCCCGCACGAGCTCTCCTCCGGGCAGTCGCAGCTCGCCGCCCTCGCCATGGCGACGGTGCGGCCCTACGACGTGCTGCTCCTCGACGAGCCCGAGCAGCGGCTGGATCCCGACCGGCTCCAGCTGGTGATCGGGATCCTCCGCCAGGAGCTCGAGGCCGGTCGCACGCTCGTGCTCGCGACGCACAGCCCGGTGCTGCGGGACGCGGTGGCCCGCCGGAGCGTCGCGCTCGTCGGCGACGCGGCGTGAGGGCGGGCCGCGCGCTCCGCGTCGTCCGGGGGATCCGGGACGAGCGCGGCGGCGCCTCCGCCATGGACGTCGCGTACGCCGTCTACGCGGGCGTGCTCGTGGTGCTCATCCTCGGCTTCCCGCTGCTGCGGGCGGTCGTGCTGGAGCTCGCGGAGCCGGCCGCGGCCGCCGCGCTCCGCGCGCACGGCCCGACCGCGACCGCCGCGACATGGGGGATCGCGGCCACCGCCCTCCTCGCGGCCGGCGGCGCGCGGGGGCCCGCGCTGCTGTCGCCCTTCCTTGCGTCGGCGCTCGGCGGCAGCGCGCTCCCGCGCGCGGCGGTGCTGCGACGGCCGACGGCGCAGGCCGTCGTCGGCTGGGCGGCGCTCGGCGCGCTCGTCGCGGTGCTGCCGGCGCTCGCGCTGCTGATCGCGGGCGACGCGGATCCGATCCCGGTAGTCGCCTTCGCGGCGGGCGGGGCGCTCGCGGGCGTCGCGGTCGCCGGATGCTGGCTGCTCGGCCAGCGGCTGGCCCCGGGGGCGCGGGCCGCGGTCGGCGCGGTGCTGCTCGGATCCACCGGGCTCGGCCTCTTGACGCGCGCGCCCCTGCCGCCGTGGGGCGCCCTCGCCGCGCTCTTCCCGGGGACGGCGACGGGGTCCGCGGGGCTGCCGCCGGGATCGGTCGCGGCGCTCGGCGTCCTGGCGGCGATCGCCGTCGTCGCGGTCGCGGCGGCCCCGCTGCTGCTCCGGGGCGTCCGCGGACCGGACCTCGTCGCGCAGGCCCGGCGGTGGGAGGCGGCGACGACGCTCGCGACCACGGGCGACCTCGCGATGGCGGCGGGCGGCTTCCGGCCCGTGCCGCGGATCGGGCGCGGGCTCGCGGCCGTGCGCGGGCGCTCGCTGCCGACGCTGATCCTGCGGCGCGACCTCGTCGGATCCCTCCGCACGCCGGTGCGCGCCGCCGCGGCCGTGCTCGGCGTCGCCACCTCGGGCGGCCTGGTCGCGACGGCCGTCGGCGGCGCGGGCGTCGGCCTCGGGATCCCGGCCGCCGCGGCCGCGCTCGTCGGCTTCCTCGCGCTCGGCGTGTGGGCCGACGGCTTCCGGCACGTGGTCGACGTGTCGTCCGCCCCGCCGCTCTACGGGATCCCCACGGGCCGGCTGCTGGCGCTGCACGCGATCCTGCCGGCCGCGGCCGGGGTCGTCGGCGCGCTGGTGGGCGCGGGCGTCGCGGTGACGCAGGGCGCGGATCCCGCGGGGCTCCTGGCCGCGCCCGGGATCGCGCTGGTGCTCGTGGCGGTGCGCGCCTTCGACGCCGCGAAGGGGCCGCTGCCGCTCGAGGTCATGGCGCCCGTGGTCACGCCGGCCGGCGACGCCTCCGCGCTCGTGGTCGCGGCGTGGCAGGCGGACGCGCTCCTGCTCGCGGGCGGATCCGCGCTGGCCGTCGTCACGGCGACCTCCACGGCGGGTCCGCTCGGCGCGGCCCTGGCGCTGCCGATCGCGGCGGGCATCGCGTACCGGGCCCGGCGCCGGATCGCGAAGGGGCGCGACTAGGACGGACGCGTCCCTCGCCCGCGCAGCACCGCCGCCGCGAGGGAGCCGACGCCCGCGACCAGCTCGATCGTCCAGTAGACCGGGCTCGTGGTCGCGCCGAGCAGCGCGAGCCCGTACACCCCCTCTGCGGCGAGGATCAGCGCGAGGCCCGCGACCGCCGCGATCGCCCAGCCCCGCGATCCGTGCCGCACGAGCGAGGCGCCGAGGCCGATGAAGGGGCCGGCGACGAGGCCCACGGGGATCCACGTGCTGGACAGCGGATCCGCCAGGAAGTCCCCGCGCCACAGGCTGACGACGCCGTACGCCTCCACCATCGCGACGAACGACACGGCGCCCAGCACGGCGCCGAGCGGCGGACGCGCGCGCGAGAGCCACACGCCGAGGAACGCGAGCATGCTCCATCCGCCCGCGGAGTTCGCGAACGACCGCAGCTCGTCGGGCAGCGCGCCCTGGGCCGGGCTGGTGAGGCCGCCGACCACGAGGCCCGTGACGAGGACGACGGCGGTCGCCGTGATCCCGCTGCGGAGCGTCTCGCGCTGCTGGGCGGAGGAGACGGAGGAGGCGGAGGCGCCGGGGCGGGCGGGGACGGTGCTGCTCTTCTCCCGAGCGTCGCAGCCACGGCCCGCCCGGTCGTCGCCCGCGCGGCCCATGCGCGTCCGCCGCGCGATGCAGCGCGCAGGCGCGGGAGGCCGGTCCCGGTCAGTCGCCGCCGACCTCGTGCACGGGTCGCCGGGGTTCGCCCTGCGGCGGCTCGGGCAGGAGGTGCAGGCCGGTCGCGGAGTTCGCGCTGTCCATCAGCACGTCGACCCAGGCCGGGTTGATCGCCGGGGGCCGGCTGCCGGAGAACCGGAAGTGCAGGGGGAGCTCGGGGGCGATCCAGACCGTGCTGCGCCCGTCGCCCTCGGCGGCCGGGTACTTCCACGAGAACGCGAAGCTCTCCTTCCGGCGGAGCTTGCCGAGCATCACGATCTGGAGATGGGCGAGCGCGCGGTCGTCGATCGTGGTGCGCGTCGACGCGTCGTAGATGAGCTGACCCACTGCTCTCCCTCTCGGCTGGGTGATGTGCGACACATTACGGCACCTGGGGAAAGCCGGGCGGATCGGGAGCGCGCGCACGTCCGGGAGGCGGACATCGCCAGCGCCGGAGATCGCGGGCGGATGCCCCGACGGGCGTCAGAAGGCGAGCGCCGCCCGCACCCGCCGGGCGACCTCGCGCGGGGCGAGGCCGTCGGTCGCGACGACCGCCTCGGCGAGGCCCGCCCGCTCCTGCCGCGCGGCGAGGTCGCGGAAGCGCGCCAGGTGCCAGTCGAGCGCGGCCGCGCGATCCCCGTCGTACCGGGACCGCAGCCGCGCCTCGACGACGGCGTCGGACGCGGTCAGGCGCACGCACCGCACGTCGACCCCGAGCGCGTCGCGGTACCGGTCGAGGTCGGCGCGCTCCGCGAGGACGCCGCTGACCACCAGCTGCCGCGGCCCTGCCGTCCGGTACGCGGCCCAGGTGGCGGCCATCGCGCGGGCCTCGACGAGCACGTTGTCCGGATCCCCCGGCGCCGTCGGCCACGACCGGTGGAACCCGTCCACGTCCATCAGCGCGAACGGGATCCCCTCGGCGGCGAACAGGTCGCCGAGGTGGTCGAGCACGGCGCTCTTGCCGACGCCGTAGGTGCCGTCGAGGAACACGGCGGGCGGGAGGGCGTCAGCCATTCGAGCAGGTCTCCTCCGAGGCCGTCTGGCCGGTCACGCCCTCGGGCAGCACCGCCGGGGCGGACGGGTCCGCGGAGGCCGCGGAGGGCGCGGCGCTCGCGTCGGGCGTCGGCGTGGTCGGCGCCCCGGCCGCGGGCTGCGGCGCGGCGACGCCCTCGCCGGTGCTCCCCGGCGCGAGGGTGAAGTCGGCGTCGGCCGCGATGAGGCGGATCATCTCGTCGCCCTTCGCGACGTCCTGCGCCACGCGCCCGCTCTCCAGCCGGATGCTCGGGTACTGCACGAAGGTGAACCGGTCGAGGGGGATGTCCTCGACCGTGAGCGCCAGCGACGCGATCGCGGCCGGGCTGTCGAGCGAGGTCGACAGCACCATGTTGTCGATGGCGGCGCGCGCGATCCCGTACACCTTGGCCGGGTTCGTCAGCGTGTCCGTCGCGGTGATGGTGCGCAGCAGCGCGCTGAGGAACACCTGCTGGTTGCTGATGCGGGAGATGTCGCTCTGGTCGCCCACCCCGTACCGCGTGCGGAGGAACTGGACGGCCTCGCGCCCCTGCAGCGGGTGGATCCCGGGCTGCAGGTCGAGGTCGGTCTTGCGGTCGCGCAGGCGGTTGGCGATGCAGACCGGCACCCCGCCCACGGCGTTCGACATCTCGACGACCCCGGTGAACTGGATCAGGCCGCCGTACGGGACCTCGAGGCCCGTGATCGCCTCGACGGCCCGGACGACGCACGGCAGTCCGCCGTGCTTGAGCGCCACGTTGATCTGCACGCCGGAGGCCGCGGGCTCCTCCGTGCCGTCCGGACGGGTGCACGCGGGCATGTCGACCAGCATGTCGCGCGGGAAGGAGACGACGGTCGCGCGCGTGTGGTCCTCGCTGATGTGGAGGAGCATCGTGACGTCGTTGAGGTTGCCCGTGTTCACGGTGGGGTCGGTGCCGTAGCCGTCGCCCTGGCCCTCGCGGGTGTCGCCGCCGACCAGCAGGACGTTCGCCCCGCCGTCGATCCCGCCGATGGACGGCGGCGGCGCCTGCCCGTCCCCGATGTCGACGGCGTTGTCCTGCACCGTCCGCGCGAGGTCCCACGCGGCGACCGCGGCGACGGATCCGGTGCTCACCACCGCGACGGCGGCCACGACGACGACCGCCAGCGCCGCCGTCCGCACGCCGCTCGGCCTCCGCAGCCGGCCGTGCCGGGCGATGCCGGGAGCGGTGCGCCGGTCGGGTCGCGTCTCGTGGGGCATGCGGGCTCCTCGGCGTCGGGCGTGCGGCCGTCCCGGGCGGATCGGCGGTGCCTGCCACGCTACGGACCGGGGCCCGGCGGCGGTTCCCCCGAGCGATGGAGATCCGCGCGCGTCGCCGCGACCCGTCGCCCCGCCCCTGCGCCCGTGCCTGCGCCCGTGCCCGTGCCCGGACGCGAGACGGCCCGACCCCCGCGAGGGGATCGGGCCGTCCGATGGAGCGAGCGGTGCCTAGGGCGCGAGCCGGTTCGGGCCGCGGAACAGGTACGTGACCTCGCGCAGGTTCGACTGGTGCAGCAGCAGCATCAGCACGCGGTTGAGGCCCATGCCGAAGCCGCCGTGCGGGGGCACGCCGTAGCGGAAGAAGTCGAGGTACGAGCCGAGCTCCTCGGGGTCGAGGCCCTTCTCGCGGGCCTGCGCCTCGAGCACCTCGACGCGGTGCTCGCGCTGGGCGCCCGTGGTGATCTCGACGCCGTTCCAGATGAGGTCGTAGCTGTTCGTGATCGTCGGGTCCTCGGCGTTCCGCATGTGGTAGAACGGCCGGATCGACGACGGGTAGTCCGTGAGGAACACGAACTCGTGGCCGAACTCCTCCATCACGTGGGCGGCGATCTGGCGCTCGCCCTCGGGGTCGAGGTCGTCGTCGGCGCGGTCGATCACGTGGCCGCGCTTCGCGACGATGTCCTTGGCCTCCAGCAGCGGGATCCGCGGGAACGGGATGCTCGGCACGGTCACCTCCACGTCGAACAGCTCGCGGATCTCGTCGCCGTGCTTCTCCTTCACCGCGGTGAGCGCGGCGACGATGAGCTCCTCCTGGAGGCGCGCGACGTCCTCGTGGCTCTCGACCCAGCTGATCTCCGCGTCCACCGACGTGAACTCGGTCGCGTGGCGCGAGGTGAACGACGGGTCGGCGCGGAACGCCGGGCCGACCTCGAACATCTTGCCGAAGCCCGCGGACTGCGCCATCTGCTTGAAGAACTGCGGGCTCTGCGCGAGGTACGCGACGCCGTCGAAGTAGTCGACCTTGAACAGCTCGGCGTTCGACTCGGAGGGCGTGGCCATGAGCTTGGGGGAGAAGACCTCGATGAAGTCGTGCTCGACCCAGTAGGTGCGCAGCGCGTGCACGAGCGTGGTCTGCACGCGGAAGATCAGCGAGTTGCGGGGCGCGCGGAGGTCGATGAAGCGCCAGTCGAGGCGCTTGTCGATGGAGGAGTCGGCCGCGATGGGCGTCTCGGGGATGGCGGCGCCCGCGATCTCGATGCCGGACAGGCCGATCTCCAGGCCGCCGAGCTTGACGCGCTCGTCGTGCTTGAGCGTGCCGGTGGCGGTGAGGAACGTGCCCGCGGCAAGACCCGAGATGGCGTCGGCGGTCTGGTCCTCGTCGCCCTGGCGCTTGTAGGTGAGCTGCACCGCGCCGGACTCGTCGCGGAGGATCACGAACTGGATCTTCTTCTGGTCCCGGACGGTCTCGACCCATCCGGAGACGGCCACGTCCCCGTCGTCGAGGGCGGCCAGGTTCTTGATGAGAGTTCGGGTGGTCACGGTCGTCGAGTCTATCCGCGCCGCTGTCGGACCGGTCGCCCCGCGGGCCGCCTAGCCTGGTGGGGACGGCGCCGCGCGCGCGGCCGCCGCACCCGGTGCAGGGGAGACGCCATGCAGATCGACCTCAACAGCGACCTCGCCGAGTCGTTCGGCCGCTGGACCCTGGGCGACGACGACGCGATGCTCGCCATCGTCTCGAGCGCGAACGTGGCCTGCGGCTTCCACGCCGGGGATCCGCTCGTCATGCTGCACGCGCTCGAGCGGGCGGCCCGGGACGGCGTCGCGGTCGGGGCGCACGTCGCCTACCGCGACCTCGCCGGGTTCGGCCGCCGCGACCTCGACGCCTCGCCCGCCGAGCTCACGGGCGACGTGCTCTACCAGCTCGCGGCGATCACCGGCATGGCCCGCACGGTCGGCGCGCGCGTCTCGTACGTCAAGCCGCACGGCGCCCTCTACAACCGCATCGCGCACGACCCCGTGCAGGCGCAGGCCGTCGTGGACGCCGTCGTCGCGCTGGATCCGACGCTCCCCGTGCTCGGGCTGCCCGGCTCCGAGATCCTCCGGCTCGCGGCGGACGCCGGGCTGCCGACGCGCGTCGAGGCCTTCGCCGACCGCGCCTACACGCCCGAGGGCGCGCTGGTCTCCCGGCGGCAGGAGGGCGCGGTGGTCCACGATCCGGCCGAGGTCGCGGCGCGCTCGGTGCGCATGGCGACGGAGGGCACGGTCGTGGCGGTCGACGGATCCGTCGTGCGGCTCGACCCCGACTCGATCTGCCTGCACAGCGACACCCCCGGCGCCGTGGGCCTCGCCCGGGCGGTGCGCGCGGCCCTCGAGGAGGCGGGCGTCGAGATCCGCCCGGTGCCCGACGCGGACGAGCGCTCCCTCCCGGCCCGCGACCGGCGCGCCCTGTGACGCTCCGGCTCCTGCCGTGCGGCGACGCCGCCGTGATGCTCGACCTCGACTCCCTCGACGAGGTCCTCCGCCTGCAGCCCGTGCTCGACGCGACCCGGCCGCGCGGCGTCGTCGACGTGGTGCCGGGCGCGCGCAGCATCCTCGTCACGGTGGATCCGCGCGTGCTCCCGCTCGCCGCCGCGCGCTCCTGGGCGCTCGCCGCCACGCCCGCGTCGGAGGCGGGCGCCCGCGGCGGCGCGCCCGTCGAGATCGAGGTGGTCTACGACGGCGAGGACCTGGCCGACGTCGCCGCGCTCCTCGGCGTCGACGCGCGCGAGGTCGTCGCGCGGCACACGGCCGGCACCTGGACGGTCGCGTTCGGCGGCTTCGCGCCCGGATTCGGGTACCTCGCCGGGGTGCCCGGCCTCGAGGTGCCGCGCCGCACGTCGCCGCGGCCGCGCGTCCCGGCGGGCGCCGTCGCGCTCGCGGGCGAGTTCAGCGGCATCTACCCGCGCGCCTCCCCGGGCGGCTGGCAGCTCATCGGCACGACGCGGGCGGTGCTGTGGGATCCCGAGCGCGAGCCGGCGGCGCTCCTGCAGCCCGGATCGTCCGTGCGCTTCCGCGAGGTGGGCGCGTGACCGAGCCCGCGGCCTCGTCCGGGCCCGCGCCCCTCGACCCGGCGCCCGCCCGCCGCGGACGCCGCGCCACGGACGCCGCCGCGCCCGCGCTCGTCGTCGAGCGCACCGGCCCGCTGATGCTCGTGCAGGACGCCGGCCGCCCCGGCCACGGCGGCATCGGCGTCTCGCCCTCCGGCGCCTTGGATCCCCGGGCCCTCGCCGACGCCAACCTCCTCGTCGGCAACGCGCCCGGCGCCGCGGGCCTCGAGATCGTGCTCGGCGGCGCCGTGCTGCGCGCGACCGCCGCCGTGTGGGTGGCCGTGACGGGAGCCGTCGGCCCGCTCACCCGCACGGTCGGTCGTACGGTGCGCCCCGCGCCCTACGCCCGGGCGATGCTGCTCGACGCGGGCGACGTGCTCGAGGTCGGCACGGCCGAGCGCGGCATCCGCTGGTACCTCGCCGTCCGCGGCGGCGTCGACGTGCCGCCCGTGCTCGGATCGCGCGCCACCGACCTGCTCTCCCGCGTGGGACCCGCGCCGGTGGCGGTCGGCGACGCGCTGCCCGTGGGATCCGCCGTCGCGGGCCCCGTCCCGCCCGTCGACTCCCTGGCCGTCTCGGCGCCCGCCGACGGCGAGGTGGTCCTCCGCGTCGCGCCGGGCCCGCGTCTCGACTGGTTCGTCGACGGATCCTGGGACGCCCTCCTCGACGGCACGTGGGAGGTCACGGCCGAGGCCGACCGCGTGGGCGTCCGCCTCGACGGCCGACCCCTCGAGCGGCTGGTCGCCGGCGAGCTCCCCAGCGAGGGCGTCGTCACGGGCGCGCTCCAGGTCCCGCCCTCGGGCCGTCCGATCCTGTTCCTCGCCGACCACCCCATGACGGGCGGCTATCCGGTGATCGGCGTGGTCGCGCGCGACGACGTCCGGCTGGCGGCGCAGCTGCGCCCCGGCCAGCGCATCCGTCTCGTGTGAGCGGACGCGCCGACCGGGGCGCGGGTGGGGCGGCGGAGCGCCCGTGGATCAGTAGCCGTAGGTGCCGTACCGCTGCATGACGCCCATGAAGGCCTCCAGCCACTTCACGGCGCCGACCAGGAGCACGAGGAAGGTCAGGGCGGCCCAGACCCAGATCGGGGACAGCGCGCGGCCCGGCGAGCCCTCGATGCGGCGCCGGACGATGACGGATCGGCCGATCACGTAGACGCCGCTGCCGAGGAAGGTCCACGCCCAGTGGAAGGGGCGGACGATGCCGCGTCGCCCGAGGTCGCGCCAGTCGAGGTAGGCGATCAGGACGCCGACGCCGTAGACGAGGAAGCTCACGAGCTGCAGCACCACCATGCCGAGGTCGGGCATCATCGGCCCGCGGTCGTACGGCGACGCGGGGATGGCGCTGCGGAAGTCGGCGCTCGACGCGAGGATCAGGGAGACCACCGGCAGGGCCGCCAGCACCCAGATCGCCCACGTCCACGGCGACGTGCCCGCGGGCACCTTCGGCGGCGGGGTCGGGGCGCCGTAGCCGGCCGGGGAGTAGGGCTGTTGGGCGTACGGCTGCTGCGAGCGGGGCTGCTGGGCGTAGGGCTGCTGCGAGTACGGCTGCTGCGCGTACGCGGGCGGCGACGCGACCGGCGGCACGTGCGCCGTGGCCGGCGCGGTCGCGGCGTCCGCGGCCCGCTCCCCGGATCCGGACGCGGTCTCCGCCGCCGACGCGCCCGCGCCCGCCGTCGGCGCGTCCGTCAGGTGGTCGGTCCAGCGGGTGCCGTCCCACCAGCGCAGGCGGTCGGATCCGGCGGGGTCCGCGTACCAGCCCGCGGGCGTGGAGGGTGTTCCGGTCGAATCAGTCACGAGGTGCTCCTAGGAGAGAGGTGCGGGATGCCGTCGGGCGTCGACGCGCGCGGGCGATGGCGCCGGAGGTCAGACTACCGACGCCCGCCGGGCGTCGCACCGACCCGCGCGGCCCCCGTCCCGGACGCGTCGAGCCGCCGGGCGAGGTAGGGCGCGGTGCGGCTCCCGGCCGTGTCGGCGACCTCGCGCGGGGTGCCCTGCGCGACGATGCGGCCGCCCTGGTCGCCGCCGGACGGCCCGAGGTCGATCACGCGGTCGGCGTCCGCCACGACGTCCATCTCGTGCTCCACGACGACGACCGTGTTGCCCGCGTCGACGAGCCCCTGCAGCTGGCGGAGGAGCAGCACGACGTCCGCCGGGTGCAGCCCGGTCGTCGGCTCGTCGAGCAGGTAGAGGGTGTGGCCGCGTGGGGCGCGCTGCAGCTCGGTGGCCAGCTTGATCCGCTGGGCCTCGCCGCCCGACAGCTCCGTCGCGGGCTGGCCGAGCCGCAGGTAGCCGAGGCCCACGTCGCGGAGCGTCGCGAGCGCGCGGGCGGCGAGCGGCACGTCGGCGAGGAAGCCGTGCGCCTCGTCCACCGTCATCGCGAGCACGTCCGCGATCGAGCGCCCGTGGTACTCGATCTCCAGGGTCGCCGGCTCGTACCGCGCGCCGTGGCACGTGGGGCACGGTCCGTACGACCCGGGCAGGAAGAGGAGCTCGACGGTCACGGACCCCTCCCCCTGGCAGGTCTCGCACCGCCCGCCCGCGACGTTGAAGGAGAACCGGCCGGCGCCGTATCCGCGCGCCCGCGCCTCGTCCGTCGCCGCGTAGGTGCGCCGCACCGCGTCGAACAGGCCCGTGTAGGTGGCGAGCGTCGAGCGCGGCGTGCGGCCGATGGGGCGCTGGTCGACGGCGACGAGCCGGTCCACGGCCTCCGCGCCCTCGACCCGGGCGATGCGCGCGGGCCCCGAGGCGTCGTCGGCGGGCTCGCCGTCGCCCGCGTCCCCGGGGTCGACGACGACGCGGTCGGGTGCGAGCGACGCCCGCAGCAGGTCCGGCAGCACGCGGCTCACGAGCGTCGACTTCCCGGATCCCGAGACGCCCGTCACCGCCACCATCACGCCGAGCGGGATCTCGACGTCGAGGTCGACGAGGTTGTGCAGCGTCACGCCCGTGGCGCGGATGCTGCCGACGGGCGTCCGCGGCGTCCGCTCGACGCGCGCCGGCGCGAGGTCGGGGAAGAGGTGCGGCCGCGTCGCGGACCCCTCCACCTCGCGGAGGCCCTCGACGGGACCGCTGTAGACGACGGATCCGCCGGCCTGCCCCGCGCCGGGCCCCACGTCCACGATCCAGTCGGCCCGCCGCACGACGTCCATGTCGTGCTCCACCACGAACACCGAGTTGCCGGAGTCGCGCAGCTGCTCCAGCACCTCGAGGAGCGGCTCGGCGTCGGCGGGGTGCAGCCCCGCGGACGGCTCGTCGAGTACGTAGACGACGCCGAACAGCCCGGACCGCAGCTGCGTCGCGAGCCGCAGCCGCTGCATCTCGCCGGGCGACAGCGTCGTGGTCACGCGACCGAGGCTCAGGTAGCCGAGCCCGAGGTCCACGAGCACGGCGAGGCGCGCGACGAGGTCGGTCGTGATCGTCACGGCCACGTCGCCCATGCCGTCCGTCGGCGCGATGGCCGCGGCGAGGTCCGCGAGCGTGAGCGCGTTGAGCTGCTGGATGCTGCGGCCGGCGAAGGTCACGGCCAGCGCCTCGGGCGTCAGCCCGCTGCCGCCGCACCGCTCGCACGTGCCGGAGACCATGTGCGCGAGCGCGGCCTCGCGGAGGCGCGGGCTCGACGAGTCGGCGAGCGTGTGCAGCACGTAGGAGCGCGCGCTCCAGAAGCGCCCGTTGTAGGGCTTCGCCACGCGGTCCCGCTGCGGCGTGATCTGCACCACGGGCTGCTCCTCGGTGAAGAGGATCCAGTCTCGTCGCTCCTGCGGCAGCTCGCGCCACGGCACGTCCACGTCGTACCCGAGGGCGATCGCGATGTCGCGCAGGTTCTTGCCCTGCCAGGCCCCGGGCCACGCGGCGATCGCGCCGTCGCGGATGGAGAGCGACGGATCCGGCACGAGCGACGCCTCGGTCACGGTGTGCGCGACGCCGAGGCCGTGGCACACGGGACAGGCGCCCGCGGCGGTGTTGGGGGAGAAGGCGTCGGAGTCGAGCCGGCCCTGGCCGGCGGGGTAGGCGCCCGCGCGCGACATCAGCATCCGCAGGGAGTTGGAGAGCGTCGTGACGGTGCCGACGGTGGAGCGCGTGCTCGGCGCACCGCGGCGCTGCTGGAGCGCGACCGCGGGCGGGAGGCCCGTGATGCTCTCGACGTGCGGCGTCTGCTCCTGCCGGATCAGCCGGCGCGCGTACGGCGCGACCGACTCGAAGAACCGGCGCTGCGCCTCCGCGTAGACGGTGCCGAACGCGAGCGACGACTTGCCGGATCCGGAGACGCCCGTGAAGGCGACGATGCGGTCGCGCGGGATGTCGACATCCACGTCGCGGAGCGTGTTCTCCGACGCGCCGCGGACCCGGACGTAGCCGTCCGAGCGGTCGTCGGCGGCGGATGCGGGCGGGCGGATCTCGGAGGAAGGCACCTGCTCGACCCTAGGCCCGCGCGTGCGCGACCGCGGGGTCGGTGCGCTCGCCGCCCGGAGGTGGTAGCGGCCCCGGGCGCGCGACCTGCGCCGCGCACCCGGCCGACGGGTCAGGACAGGGCGGCGCGCGCCTCGGTCAGGGTGGGGAAGTCGCCGACGTCGCGGCCGAGGCGGTCGGTGACGTGGAAGCCGACGCCCCACCGCTCCTCGCTCATGCCGGCGAACTCGTCGCCGCGTCGGGCGACCCAGAGGCCCGCGGCGACGGGGGACCAGCTGATGCGGGGGACGTGCGTCTGGCCGGGTGCGGCCTGCGTGAGAGCCATGGCTCCTCCTTCATCGCGGCTCGTCGTCGAGCTCGCGTCGTGTCGTCCGCGGCGTGGATGCGCGCCGTCGGAGGGGTGGGAATCGACTGTATGCGCACTAACGGCTAGCGCGCATGGTTTTCGGCGGATCCGCAGGAACGCGGGCCCGAACGGGGCTCCGCGGCCCGCGCCGGTCGCGGCGAGCGAGGTCCGGGGACGCCCGAGTGCCGCCCGCACCGAAGCGCGGACGGCCCTCGTGGTCGCGACGGGGTCAGCCGCGGATGTACGTCTCCAGCTCCGGGATGCGGAGCTTCGCGAGGCACTTCTTCTCGATCTGGCGCACGCGCTCGCGCGTCACGCCGAGCTGCTGGCTGACGTACGCGAGCGAGCGGGGCTCGAGGCCCGCGAGGCCGAAGCGCATCCGCACGACCTCGGCGTCGCGCTCGGCGAGCCCGTCGATGAGGCGCGTGACGTGCGCGGCCATGAGCTGCTGCGTCACCACGTCGATGGGCTGCGTGACGTCCGCGTCCTCGATGAGGTCGGCCATCTCGGTGTCGCCGTCGCCGCCGCTGCCGCCCACGAGGACCTGCAGCGACATGGGCTCCTGCGCGCGGTCGAGCAGGTAGCGCACCTTGGTGACGGGCGTGTCCGACTCGCGCGCGATCTCCTCCATGGAGGGGTCGCGGCCGAGCTCCACCGCGAGCTCGCGCTGCACGGCGTTGATGCGGTTGATGTGCTCCACCGTGTGCACGGGGATCCGGATGGTGCGGCTCGTGTCGGCCATGCCCCGGGTGATGGACTGCTTGATCCACCACGACGCGTAGGTCGAGAACTTGAAGCCGGCTTGGTAGTCGAACTTCTCGACCGCCCGGACGAGGCCCATGTTGCCCTCCTGGATGAGGTCCAGGAACGGCAGGCCGCGGCCCGTGTAGCGCTTGGCGATGCTCACGACGAGGCGCAGGTTCGCGTTCACGAGGTGCTGCTTCGCGCGCATCCCGTCCTGGGCGAGCGTCTGGTACTCGCGGCGCTCGGACGCCTTCAGGTCGGTGCGGGTGTCCAGCACCTCCTGGGAGAGGACGCCCACCTCGATGCGGCGGGCGACGCTCACCTCCAGCTCGGCGGTGAGCAGGGGGACGCGGCCGATCTGGCGCAGGTAGTCCTTGACGGCGTCGGTGCTGGCGCCGGGCGTGACCAGCGACGGCTCGGGGAGGTCGGAGTCCGCGTACGGATCCACGGGGCCGACGGCCTCGATCGGATCGAGGGCGGAGTCGGTGCTGGTGGTGTCGGTGGCCGTGGGCCTGGTCGGTGTCATCGTCATGGTGCCCGTTCCTTCCGCGCCGTCCCGGACGGCATCGTCATGCGGGCCCGCGTCCGTTCGACGGGGGTCTCTGCGAGGTCCCGTGTGCCACGGGGCTCTCGCCGGGAGGCCGGATCACGACCTCGAGCACCTAACTTAGCGTGCGATTCCTTTGGGGCCCAAACGTTCGTATACGCATGTAATAACCGGTCGGAGCCGGTGCCGGAGCGCCGGCCCCCGCCGGTGCGCCCAATCGTATTGCGGACGAATGATTCGCGCATGGGGTTGCGCTCGCTGCTCGGCGGTTGTACATCCACACGACACCTACACTTGACGGGTGGTCGCCTCACGAATCCATCTCGTCCGTCACGGCGAGGTGCACAACCCCGACGGAGTGCTCTACGGACGCATCCCGGGGTTCGGCCTCTCCGAGCTCGGTCACCGCATGGCCGACGCCGCCGCGCAGGCGCTGGAGGAGTCCGGGGCTCCCGTCAACCGGATCATCGCCTCGCCCCTGCAGCGTGCGCAGGAGTCCGCTGCTCCCTGGGCCGAGCGCTTCGCCCTCGAGGTCACGACCGACGAGCGCGTCCTCGAGCCCACCAACCGCTTCGAGGGCTCCCGCTTCCCCTCGCCTGCCCGCATCGCGAGCTCCCCGCGGCTCTGGCCGCTCGTCGTCGACCCGGTGAAGCCGAGCTGGGGCGAGTCCTACCGCTCCATCGCGGCCCGCATGGCCGAGGCCGTCAAGGCCGCGCACCGGTCGGTGCCGGACGGCGACGTCGTCATCGTCAGCCACCAGCTGCCCATCTGGATGGTGCACCTCTCCCTCGCGGGCGAGCGCCTCTTCCACGACCCGCGCAAGCGCCGCTGCGCGCTGTCGAGCATCACCACCGTCGAGCGCGTGGGCGACCGGTTCGTCGAGACCGGCTACGTCGACGCGGCGGCCGGCCTGTCCGACCTCGCGGTCGACGAGGGGGCGGTCTGATGCCCGTCCGCCGCCGCACCCTCCTCGCCGCCGCGGGATCCGCGCTCGCCGCCGTCGCGCTGAGCGGCTGCACGCAGGATCCGCTCGCCGCCGAGTTCCGCGCGGGCGACAACAAGCGCTACATCGCGGGCGACGGCACGTTCACGGAGGTCCCGCTGGCCGACCGCGCCGCCCCCGTCGACTTCTCCGGCACCCTCTCCGACGGCACCGAGATCACGTCCGCCGAGTACCGCGGATCCGTCACGGTGGTCAACTTCTGGTACGCCGAGTGCCCGCCCTGCCGCCTCGAGGCGAAGGACCTGCAGGCTGCGAGCGAGGAGCACGCGGCCGACGGCGTGAAGTTCCTCGGCGTGAACACGCGCGACCAGGCGCCGAACGTCGACTCGTTCGACTCCACCTACGGCATCACCTACCCGTCCGTCCTCGACGTCGAGGACACGCGCATGCAGCTCGCGTTCGCCGGCACCATCGCGCCGAACGCCGTGCCCGCCACCATCGTGCTCGACCGCCAGGGCCGCGTCGCGTCCCGGGTGCTCGGGCAGATCGACCCCGGGGTGCTCCGCACGCTCGTCTCCGACACCGTCGCGGAGCCGGCGGGCTAGGTGGACCAGATCCAGGGCGCCCTGTCGGGCCAGCTCCTCGTCGCGGTGCCGCTGGCGCTGCTCGCGGGACTGGTCTCGTTCGCCTCCCCCTGCGTGCTGCCGCTCGTGCCGGGCTACCTCGGGTACATCGGCGGCATGGCCGAGGCCAAGGGCGGATCCGCCACGCGTCGCCGCCTGCTCCTCGGCACGGCGCTGTTCGTGCTCGGCTTCTCCGCCGTGTTCATCGTCACCACGCTCGTCTCGGCCACCGCCGGCTTCTGGCTCATGCGCTGGCAGGACCTCATCACGCGGATCCTCGGGGTCGTCCTCATCGTCATGGGGCTCGTCTTCACCGGGCGGCTCGGCTTCCTCCAGCGTCAGGTGAAGAGCTCGTGGCGACCGGCCACCGGGCTCGCGGGCGCGCCGCTGCTCGGCGTCGTGTTCGGCATCGGCTGGGCGCCCTGCATCGGCCCGACCCTCGCCGTCGTCATCTCGATGAGCCTCACCTCCGCCGACGCGGGCCGCGGCGTCCTGCTCGGCGTCGCCTACTGCATCGGGCTCGGCGTGCCGTTCCTCCTCGTGGCCCTCGGCCTCGGCTGGATGACGCGCACCGTCGGGTTCCTCCGTCGTCACATCCGCACCGTCAACCTCGTCGGGGGAGCGCTGCTCGTGCTCATCGGCGTGCTGATGGTCTCCGGCCTCTGGTCGGCGTGGATGCTCCAGCTCCAGGGGGTGATCGCCTCGTATGTCCCGGCCATCTGACCACGTCGACTCGCCGCGGCAGGCGCCGCGTCCGTCCTCCGCCGACGGCGCGCCCATCGTGCAGCCCAAGCTCGGGTTCCTCGGCACGCTCCGCTGGTTCTGGCGTCAGCTCACGAGCATGCGCACGGCGCTGTTCCTGCTCCTCATGCTCGCGTTCGCGGCCATCCCCGGGTCGCTCGTGCCGCAGCGCAGCTCCGACCCGAACGGCGTCACGCAGTTCCGCGCGGACAACCCGGACCTCTACCCGGTCCTCGACAAGCTCCAGGTGTTCGACACCTACAGCTCGGTCTGGTTCTCCTCCATCTACCTGCTGCTGTTCATCAGCCTCATCGGCTGCGTCGTGCCGCGCGCCAAGCACCACTTCGACGCGCTGCGCCAGGCGCCGCCCAAGACGCCCGCGCGCCTGTCCCGGCTGGCGGGGTACACGACGCGGACGACCACGGCGGATCCGGTCGACGCCATCCGCCAGGCCCGCGCGCTCCTCAAGCGCCAGCGGTACCGCACCCTGCTCGTGGACGACGCGTCGGCGGCGGGCGGCGTCCTCTCCGTGTCGGCCGAGCGCGGCTACCTGCGCGAGACCGGCAACCTCGTGTTCCACTCGGCGCTGGTGGGGATCCTCGTCACGGTCGGCATCGGCGGCGGCTTCGGCTACTCCGGGCAGAAGGTGCTCGTCGAGGGCCAGTCGTTCGTCAACACGCTCTCGACCTTCGACTCGTTCAACCCCGGCCGGTTCTTCGACGACTCCTCGCTCACCCCGTACCGCGTGAAGCTCGACGCGCTGCACGTCGAGTACGAGCAGGAGAACCCGAACGCCATCGGGCAGCCGCTCGACTTCACGGCCGACGTCACCGCCGACGTCCCCGGCGGCCAGCCGCAGGACCGCGAGGTGAAGGTCAACGACCCGCTGGCCATCGGCGGCACCGACATGTACCTGCTCGGCAACGGGTACGCGCCGCACGTGACCGTGCGCGACCCGGAGGGGAAGAGCGTCTACAGCGCGGACGTGCCGTTCCTGCCGCAGGACGCGAAGCTGAAGTCCCTCGGCGTCGTGAAGGTGCCGGACGGCCTGCGCGAGCAGGTGGGGATGATCGGCTTCTTCTACCCGACGCTCGACGACTCCCGGACGCCGTTCACGTCCTCCTACCCGGATCTCGACGACCCCGTGCTGACGCTGAACGTCTACACCGGCGACCTCGGGATCAACACGGGAGTGCCGACCTCGGTCTACACGCTCCAGGTCGACACGCTGACCCAGCTCACGGGCGGGCAGACGGGTGTCCAGGGCCTCCGGATGGCCCCGGGCCAGACCGTCGACCTGCCGGACGGGCTCGGCACCGTCACCCTCGACTCCGTCCCGCGCTTCGTCTCGTTCGACGTGCACCACGACCCGACGCAGGGCTGGGTGCTGCTCTTCGCGATCCTGATCCTCGGCGGCCTGCTCACGTCCCTCTTCGTGCCGCGTCGGCGCGTGTGGGTCAAGGCCGTGCCGCAGGCGGACGGATCCACCACCCTCGAGTACGCGGGCCTGGCCCGCGGCGAGGACCCCACGCTGGAGTCCGCGGTCGCGGCCCTGGCGGACAAGCACGCGTCCGGCCTCGCGCCGGGCGCGATGTCAGAAGCGGAAGTTAGGCTCCCCTCGTGAACACGGCCATGCTCGACGACGTCTCCCTCATCGCGCTCCTCGTCGCGATGGGCCTCTACGCGGCCGCGTTCATCGCGTTCGCCCTCGACCTCGCCCGCCGCTCGGCGCTCGTGGCCGACGCGGCCACCGCGCGGCAGCCCTCCGCCGTCGGCGCCACCGCGGCCCGCCGGGGCGGCACCGCCACCCTCGAGCGCGAGCCCGCCTCCTCCGGTCCGGACGCGCCCGTCGCCGCCGGCCGGTCGATCAGCCTCAACGTGGCCATGGTGCTGCTCGTCATCGGCTTCGTGGTGCATGCCGTCGCCACCGTGCTCCGCGGCCTCGCGGCCTCCCGGGTGCCGTGGGCGAACATGTACGAGTTCGCCATGACGGGCACGCTGCTCATCCTCAGCGTCTACCTCATCGTGCTCACGCGCCGCGACCTGCGCTTCCTCGGCACGTTCGTCACCGGGCTCATCCTCATCCTGCTCGGCATCGCCGTGGTCCAGTACCGCGTCGAGGTGTCGCCGCTGCCGCCGTCGCTGCAGTCGTACTGGCTCGTGATCCACGTCTTCGTCGCCGCCCTCGGCACCGGGTTCTTCGCGCTCGCCTTCGCGCTCTCGGGCGTGCAGCTGCTGCAGTTCCGGCGCGAGTCGCTCGCCGCCGACGCGCAGGCCGTGAAGATGCGCTTCCTCGCGACGCTGCCCGACTCCGTCACGCTGGAGTCGATGGCGTACCGCCTCAACATCGTGGGCTTCATCTTCTGGACCTTCACCCTCATGGCCGGCGCCATCTGGGCCGAGCGCGCATGGGGTCGCTACTGGGGGTGGGACACCAAGGAGGTCTGGACCTTCATCATCTGGGTGCTCTACGCCGGGTACATCCACGCGCGGGCCACGCGCGGTTGGCGCGGGTCTCGGTCGGCGTGGCTGGCCATCATCGGGTTCTCCGCCGTCATGTTCAACTTCGGCGTCGTGAACGTGTTCTTCAAGGGCCTGCACACCTACAGCGGCCTGTAGGCCCGCGGCCGCTCGAGCTCGGTCGACCGCCTCGGCGGGTTCAGCCGCGCGTCGCGAGCACGGCGTGCGTGCGGCGGATCCGGTCGAGCCACCAGTCGCGGCGGTCCGGCTCCGCGGCGTGCGCGTCGAGGAGCCGGGCGTCCGGCGCCACCCGGCGCACCGGGATCCGGCCGTCGACCGGCAGGAGCGGCTCCGCCACGACGTCCTCCACGAAGAGCGACACCGTGCCGAGCCCGCAGTCGTGCGGCAGGTCGGGGATCGCGGCCGCGAGGTGCGCGGCCATGGAGATGCCGACGCTCGTGTCGAGCGCGCTGGACACGACCACGGGCAGGCCCGCGTCGCGCGTGATGCCGAGCGCGCGGTGGATCCCGCCGAGCGGCTGCGCCTTGATCACGAGCAGGTCGGCCGCGCCGGCGCGCGCCACCCGCAGCGGGTCCTCGGCCTTGCGGACGCTCTCGTCGGCGGCGACGGGCACGCCGAGGTGGCGGATCCGGTCGCGCAGCTCCGCGAGCTCCTCCACCGACGCGCAGGGCTGCTCCACGTACTCGAGGTCGTGCTCGGCGAGGGCGTGGATCGCGTGCTCGGCCTCGTCGACGTTCCAGGCGGCGTTCGCGTCGATGCGCACGCGGCCCTCGGGGCCCAGCAGGCGGCGCACCTCGGCGACGCGCGCCACGTCGTCCGCGAGCACGGTGCCGCGCTCGGCCACCTTGACCTTCGCGGTGCGGCAGCCGGGGAACCGGGCCAGCACCTCGGACACGCGCGACGCCTCCACGGCCGGGATCGTCGCGTTCACGAGCACGTGGTCGCGGAGGGGCGCGGGCGGCGAGGTCCAGCCGAAGTCGATCGCGGCCTCCAGCCAGCCGGCGGACTCGGCGTCGTCGTACTCGACGAACGGCGAGAACTCGGTCCAGCCGAGCGGACCCTCGATCAGCACGGCCTCGCGCACGTCGAGGCCGCGGAAGCGCGTGCGGAGGGGGAGGGCGACGACGCGGGCCGTGGCGAGGAGGTCGTCGAGCGCGGGGAGCATGGGTCCAGCCTCGCACCCGCGGACGGCGACGGCCCGCCCGCGGTCGGCCCGGCACCCGGCGCCTAGGCTGGGCGCATGGTGAAGCAGGTCTCCGACATCCTCGATCCCACCCGCTGGCGCGACGTGCCCCTCGCGGAGGGCTTCACCGACATCACCTACCACCACGACCTCTCGGGGCGGATCGCGCGCATCGCGTTCGACCGGCCGGAGGTGCGCAACGCCTTCCGCCCGCGCACCGTCGACGAGCTGTACCAGGCGCTCGACGACGCCCGGCAGGATCCGCGCATCGGCGTCGTGCTCCTCACCGGCAACGGCCCGAGCCCGAAGGACGGCGGCTGGGCGTTCTGCAGCGGCGGCGACCAGCGCATCCGCGGGCGCGACGGCTACAAGTACGCCGACGGCGAGACCGCCGAGGGCGTCGACCCGGCGCGCGCGGGGCGCCTCCACATCCTCGAGGTCCAGCGCCTCATCCGCTTCATGCCCAAGGTCGTGATCGCGGTCGTCCCCGGCTGGGCGGCCGGCGGCGGGCACTCGCTGCACGTCGTCTGCGACCTCACCATCGCGTCGGCGGAGCACGGCCGCTTCAAGCAGACCGACGCCGATGTCGGGTCGTTCGACGGCGGGTACGGATCCGCCTACTTCGCCCGCCAGGTCGGCCAGAAGGCCGCGCGCGAGGTGTTCTTCCTGGCGGAGGAGCACAGCGCCCAGCGCATGTACGAGATGGGCGCCGTGAACCGCGTCGTGCCGCACGCCGAGCTCGAGGCGACGGCGCTGGACTGGGCGGAGACGATCCTCGGGAAGTCGCCCACCGCGATCCGCATGCTCAAGTACGCCTTCAACGCGGTGGACGACGGCATGGTCGGCCAGCAGGTGTTCGCGGGCGAGGCCACGCGTCTCGCCTACGGCACCGACGAGGCCGTCGAGGGCCGCGACTCCTTCCTCGAGAAGCGCGCGCCCGACTGGTCGCCGTTCCCGTGGCAGTTCTGATCCGCGCGGCAGCGCTCCCGTGAGGCGCCTCGAGCGGCTCACTGCGTCCGGCGCCGACGTCGTGCCCCTCCTCCGCGCCGCGCTCGCGGGCGACGGGCCGGCGCTGCTCGCGCGCCCGGTGGACGCGCCCGTGGCCGTCGGGGATCCGCCGCCGCCGGTCGAGGTCGAGCGACGCGTCGCGCTCGTGGTCGAGACCTCCGGCACCACCTCCCGGCCCAAGCGCGTGGCCCTGTCGTCGGATGCGCTGCTGGCGAGCGCCGCCGCGTCGCAGACCGCGCTCGGGGCGCCGGGGCAGTGGATCCTCGCGTTGCCCACCCACTACATCGCCGGCCTCCAGGTGCTCGTGCGCTCGATCGCGGCGGGCACGGTACCGGTGGTCCTCGCGCCCGGCAGCTTCGACCCGCGCGCCTTCGCGGACCTGGCGGCGTCGCTGGACGCGCGCGTCGCCCGCTACACGTCGCTCGTGCCGACGCAGCTGCACCGGCTCGTCGAGGCGGCGGACGGCGGCGCAGCGGGGGACGACGCCCGCCGCGTCCGCGACGCCGTCCGCCGCCTCGACGCGATCCTCGTCGGCGGGCAGGCCACGCCCCCGCACCTCGTCGACCGGGCCGCCGCGCTCGGGTGGCGCGTGGTGCGCACCTACGGATCCAGCGAGACCGCGGGCGGATGCGTGTACGACGGCGTCCCGGTCGCGACGGCCGAGGTCGCCGTCGTCGACGGCCAGGTCGAGCTCGCCGGCCCGATGCTCGCGGAGGGCTACCTGGGCGACCCCGGCGCCACCGACGCGGCGTTCGGCGAGCACGACGGTCGTCGCTGGTACCGCACGGGCGACGGCGGCGAGGTCGCCGACGGCGTGCTGCGCATCACCGGTCGGCTCGACGACGTCGTGATCTCCGGCGGCGAGAAGCTGCGGCTGGCCGCGGTCGAGGAGGCGGTGCGCTCGCTCGCGGCGTGGGACGCGCGCCTCGGCGAGGCCGTCGCGGTGCCCGGCGAGCACGCGGGCTGGGGCCAGCGTCCGGTGGTGTTCGTGCCGGGCGCGGTGGATCCTCAGCTCGCGGAGCGCGTGCGCCGCGAGCTGGCCGCGCGCCTCGGTCGCGTGGCCGGGTCGACCGCCGTGCGCGGGATCCCGGAGATGCCGACGCTGCCGTCGGGCAAGCCCGACCGGCGCGCGCTCCGGGCCCTGGCCGACGCGCATCCGGCCGCCTGAGGCACCGCGGCCCCGCGCCCGGACATGACGAGGGGCCGGATGCTCGGCATCCGGCCCCTCGCCTCTCAGGAGGGACGTCCCTCCGGAATTCCTACTTCTTGAAGACGTCCTTCACGTTCTCGCCGGCCTGCTTGGCGCTTGCCCCGGCCTGCTTCGCTTCGCCTTCGGCGACCTTGCTGTCGTCGCCGGTCAGCTTCCCGAAGGCCTCCTCGGCCTTCCCCGCGAGCTTCTCGCCGGTGTTCTGGGCCTTGTCGTCCGCACTCATGGGCGCTCCTTCGTTCGGTGGATGTGACGTCTCCGACGCTACGCCGGTCGGGCGCGGGCGTCACCCGGCTCACACCGGACGCTCGGGCGGGCGGATCCGGCCAGCCCGTCCGACAGCGCGAGCCCGGCCGGCCGGATCCGCCCGGCGACCGCATGGGAGGATGGGCGCATGGCCACCCGCACCCCCGACGCGCGCGCGAAGGGCCTCCTCTCCTGGCTGATCCTCGCGGTCGGCGTCGTCATCGCCGGCTTCACCGTGGCCATCCTCGTCGCCGCGATCGAGGCCGACGGGGTCGGCGAGGTCACCGGCACGCTCGTCGCGGGCGCCGTCGCGACGGTCGCGGCCGTGCTCGCCTTCGTGGACCAGCGGCGGAAGGTGCGCGCCACGCGCGCGGCCGAGCTGGCGGCGCGCGCGGATCCGACCGCATCGCGTGCGGGCGACGACGCCACCGCCGCCGCCGAGCCGACGGACCCCGCGGATCCGGCCCGCCCCTCCGCCGACGGGGACGCGCAGCTCAGTCGATGAGCCGGAGCGCGACCAGGCGCTCCAGGGCCGCCTGCCCGGCGGGCGGGCAGCGGTCGGCGTCCGCGGACCCCACGAGCTCGAGCTCGGCGACCTCGCCCGAGGCGACGGGCTCCTGCGCCGGGTCCCGGGGCTCCGCCCGGTAGACGGTCATGCTCACGAGGCGTCCGGCGTGCACGCCGTGGGCGTCGGCGAGGACCGTGAAGAGGTCCTCGACGGTCGCGGGGTCGATGTCGAGCCCGACCTCCTCGGCGGCCTCGCGCATCAGCGCCTGCCGCGCGCCCTCGCCCGGCTCGATCTTGCCGCCGGGCAGGTAGAGCACGTCCTGGCCCTCGACGCGCACCATCAGCACGCGCCGGTCGCGGATGAGGGCCAGCGCGGAGACGCGCAGCGGCCGCTCGGCGGGGGCGCGGAGCGGGTCGTCGGATGCGGGGCCGTCGGGGCCGTCCGGCTGGTCGAGGTCGTCGAGGTCGTCGTCGTCATCGTCGTCGTCGATGACGGGGAGGACGGGCCGGCGGGCCGGGTCGGGGGTCGAGGTCACGGGTCTCCTACAGTCCGTCGAGGCTCGTGCGAGCCGCCCACTCGACGTCGAGCAGGGCGACGACCACGGTATCGGCCCACGCCCCCTCGACCCACCTGTCGTGCACGAGCAGGGCCTCCCGGCGCATGCCGAGGCGCGTGGCCAGGGCGAGGGCCGCCGCGTCGCGTGCGTCCACCCGGGCCGTGACGCGGTGGACGCCGGCCTCCTCGAACAGCAGCTCCAGGATCCGGTCGGCCGCCTCGCCCGCGAGCCCCGCCCCGCGCACGTCCTCGTGCAGGACGACGCCGAGCTCGGCCTGGCGGGCGGCCGGCTCGCGCAGCCGCGCGTGCGCCTCGCCGACCACGTGGGCGGGTCGCGGACCCTGGGCCGGCAGCTCCACGGCGAGGGCCAGCCGGTCGCCGACGGCGGCGAGGCGCGTCCAGCCGAGGCGGTCGGCGAGCAGGCGCGCCGCGTCGGGTCGGGCGCCCGTCGGGGTGCCGGCCAGGTGGCCGCGCGCGCCCGGCGAGGTCGCGTAGGCGTCGACGGCGACCAGGTCGTCGGGCGCGAACGGACGGAGCACGAGGCGGGAGGTGCGGATCGGCCCGCGCACGTCGACGGGGCCGATCGCGGGCAGGTCTCCGTGCACGATGCGGCTCCGGGTCAGGGCGCCGGCGGCGTGGCCGCCCACTCGTCGGCGAGCACGGCGTAGTAGAGGCTGTCGACCCACTCGCCCTTCACGAGGTGCTCCTCGCGGAAGCGGCCCTCGAGGCGCATGCCGAGGCGCTCGGCCATGCGCGCGGAGGAGGAGTTGCGGGCGTCGAGCTGCGCGACCACGCGGTGGGCGCCGGCGCGCCGGAAGGCGATGTCGATGAGGGCGCGGCTGGCCTCCGTGGCGTAGCCGCGGCCGGCGAAGTCGGGGTTCATGACCCAGCCCACCTCGAGCTGCCGCGACGGGACGTTGCGGAGGAGGAGCGACACGTCGCCCACCACGCGGCCGGAGGACGCCCGCGGGTTGAGGCTCGGCTCGTCCGGCAGCTCCACGGCGAGGCCGAGGAAGTCGTGGCCCTGCTCGAGGCGGGTCTTGCGGCGACGGTCGGCCAGGTGGCGCTTCGAGGCGGCGCGGTCGCGGAGCGGCCAGAACATGTACTCGACCACCTCGGGCCGGCGCTGGATGTCGGCGAAGTCGTCGAGGTCGTCGGCCGTGTAGGGCCGCAGCACGAGGCGCTCGGTGCGCACCGGATCCGCCATCCGGAGGGGCGCGTCGAGGCGCGGACCGCGGAGGACGCGGGGCCTCACGACGCCGAGCCCGCCTCACCGGTGCGGGGCAGCGCGACGGCGACGGGGGAGGACACCGCGGCGGGCACCTCCACGTCGAGCCCGAAGAGCGCCTGCACGGCGTCGACCACGCGGGCGCCCTCGCCCTGGCGCGCGAGCTCGCGGGCCCGGACGGACGGCTGGTGCACGAGGACGCTCACGAGGTGGCGGAGCGCCTTCTCGGTGGCCTCGGAGGAGTCGCCGCGCTTGCGGACGCGCTCCAGCTCGCCCTCGAGGACGTCGAAGATGTGGGTGCGGAGGGCCACGACCGCGGGGGCCACCTCGTCCTCGGCGCTCGCGGCGCGGAACTCGGCGGCGGCGGTGCTGACGATCTCGCGGGCGTCGTCCGTGGCGGTCAGGTCGCGGAGCGGCGCGTGCAGGCTGATGGTCTCCAGGTCGAGCAGCTCGACGCCGTCGACCGTGACGACGTCCGGATCCACGTTGCGCGGCAGCCCGAGGTCGATGACGAGGCGGCGGCGGCCGTCTCCCGAGACGGCGGCGGCGGCCTGCATGTGATGGGCGGCGAGCACGGACTTGGGCGCCGTGCTGCAGGTGACGACGATGTCGGAGGCGGCGAGCGCGCGGAGCAGGTCGCGCCCCTCCACCGCGGGGATGCCGTGGGGCCCGGCGAACTTCTGCGCGCGACCCGAGGGGGAGTAGACGTGCACGTCGACGACGCCGCGGTCGCGGAGCGCCGCGAGGCTCGCGCCGGCGTAGGCGCCCGTGCCGACCAGGAGGACGCGGGTGGCCGACCAGTCGGCGATGCGGCTCTCCGCGAGGTCGAGCGCGAGGCGCACCATGGACCGCCCGGCGCTCTGCAGGCCCGTGCGGGTCTTGACGCCGCGCGAGGTGTTGGACGCGGTCTGGAAGAGGCGCTCGAGGCCCGTGCTCGTGGTGCCGCCCGTGCGCGCGCCCTCGAGCGCGCGGCGGACCTGCCCGGCGATCTCGCCCTCGCCGACCACGACGGACTCGAGGCCCGAGGAGACGGCGAACAGGTGCTCGGCGACCGCGTCGCCGCACTTCACGTCGACGCTGCCGCGGACGTCGTCGCGGTCGATGCCGCTCGCCCCGCTGACCACGTCGACCGTGGCCTCGACGGCCAGCGCGCGGGCCGCGGTGAGGGGCTCCTCGACGTCGAGGTAGGCCTCGAAGCGGTTGCAGGTGGCGAGGACGACGGCCCCCGCGATGAAGTCGTTCTGCTCCATGAGCGTGCCGGCGACGGAGGGTGCGGCCACGGACAGCTTCTCGAGGACCTCGAAGCTGGCGTTGTGATGACTCGCCGTCAGACATATGAGCACAGTCCATGGTAAGCCTCCCCGCCGTGTGGTCGGGGCCGGTGAGGGTGCCCTGCCTCCCGGGGTCCGGACGTCGGCGCCGGCAGCCTCGCCGGCAGCCTCGGCGCCCGCGTCGTCCGCGGGCCCGCGTCGTCCGCCGGCCCGCGTCCCCAGCCGAGCGGGCGCGCAGGCGGGGGATGCGATGATCTCCTCCGTGATCACGCCCGCATCCTCCGCCTCCGCGCCCGCATCCGCCGCCCTCCCGCTCCCCGCCGAGCACCCGCTCAACACCCGCACCGCGTCGTCGCTGCTCGTCGAGGCGTACCGCGGCCACCGCGGAGACCGCGCGCCCGTGTGGTTCATGCGCCAGGCCGGCCGCTCGCTGCCCGAGTACCGCGAGCTGCGCGTGGGCACCCGCATGCTCGACGCGTGCCTCGACCCGGAGATGGCCAGCGAGATCACGCTGCAGCCCGTCCGCCGCCACCACGTGGACGCGGGCATCTTCTTCAGCGACATCGTCATCCCGCTCAAGCTCGCCGGCGTGGGCGTCGACATCGTCGCGGGGCGCGGACCGGTGCTCGAGAAGCCCGTCCGCACCGCCGCCGACGTGGCCGCGCTGCCGGCGCTCGACCCCGCCGCGCTCGAGCCCATCCGCCAGGCCGTCGCGCGCACCGTCGCGGAGCTCGGCGACACCCCGCTCATCGGCTTCGCGGGCGCCCCCTTCACGCTCGCCGCGTACCTCGTCGAGGGCGGGCCGAGCAAGGACCACATCGCGGCCCGCGGCCTCATGCACGCGGATCCCGACGCCTGGGACGCCCTCATGCGCTGGTGCGCCGAGATCACGGGCGTCTTCCTCCGCGCGCAGGTCATGGCCGGCGCCTCCGCCGCGCAGCTCTTCGACTCCTGGGCCGGCGGCCTCTCGCTCGCCGACTACACGCAGCGCGTCGCCCCGGCCTCCGCGCTCGCGCTCGACCACGTGCGCACCATCACCGCGGCCGACGGCCGCACCGTCCCGCTCGTCCACTTCGGGGTCGGCACCGGCGAGCTCCTCGGCGCGATGCACGACGTGGGCGTCGACGCGGTGGGCGTCGACTGGCGCATCCCGCTCGACGAGGCGTCGCGCCGGCTCGGCGGATCCGTCCCCGTCCAGGGCAACGTCGACCCGGCGCTTCTGGCCGCCCCGTGGCCGATCCTCGAGGCGCACGTCCGCGACGTGCTCGAGCGCGGGACGGCGGCGCCGGCGCACATCCTCAACCTCGGCCACGGCGTGCCGCCCGAGACCGACCCGACCGTGCTCACGCGCATCGTGGACCTGGTCCGTGGCTAGCGACCCGCGGCAGGCGGCCGGCGAGGTGGACCCGACCGACGTCGTCGTGGTCGGCGGCGGGGTGGGCGGCCTCATCGCCGCCCGCGCCTGCGCCCTGGCCGGCCGGCGCGTGATCCTCGTGGAGGCGTCGCCCGCGCTCGGCGGCACCGTCGGATCCCACCTGGTCGACGGCCTCCGCCTCGACAGCGGCGCCGAGAGCTTCGCGACCCGCCGCGGCACGGTCGCCGCCTACCTCGGCGAGCTCGGCCTCGCCGACCGCATCGTGCAGCCGAACCCGGATGGCGCGTGGGTGCAGCTCGCCGAGCGGGCCATCCAGCTCCCGCGCACGGGCCTCCTCGGGATCCCGGCGCACCCGTTCGACCCCACCATCGCCACCGCGATCGGCCGCGTCGGCGTCGTCCGCGCCAAGGCCGACCTCGCGCTCCCCGCCTCCGTCGGCGCGAAGGAGCGCACGCTCGGCGGCCTCGTCCGCGCCCGCATGGGCGACCGCGTCGTCGACCGGCTCGTCGCCCCCATCGTCTCCGGCGTGCACAGCGCGCACCCCGACGAGGTCGACGCGGACTCCGTCGCGCCCGGCCTCCGCGCCGGCCTCGCCGAGCACGGCTCGCTCGGGCGCGCGGTCGCGTCCATGCGCGCCGCCTCGCCCGCGGGATCCGCCGTGAGCGGCGTCGTCGGCGGCGTGCACCTCCTCGTCGACGCGCTCGTCGCCGACCTCGAGCGCCTCGGCGTCGACGTGCGCACCTCGCTCGCCGTGGAGTCCGTGCACCGCCACCGCTCCCACGAGGGCGCCGCCGCCTTCGACGACTGGCACGTCGAGCTCGCGGACGGCCGCGGCATCGACGCCGCCGGGGTGGTCCTCGCGATCCCCGCGGCCGGCCTCGTCCGCCTCTTCTCCGGCCTCGCGCCGCGCGCCGTCACCGAGGGCTGGCCCGAGCCGTCCTCCGTCGAGCTCGTGACGCTCGTCGTCCGCGCCCCCGAGCTCGACGCCGCCCCGCGCGGCACGGGCGTGCTGGTCTCCGCCGACGTGCCCGACGTGCGCGCGAAGGCCCTCACGCACGCGACCGCCAAGTGGCCGTGGCTGAAGGAGCTCGCGGGCGACCGGCACGTGCTCCGCCTCTCCTACGGGCGCGCGGGCGGGAACGACGACACCGCCGCGGTCCCCGACGACGAGCTGACGGCCATCGCGGTGCGCGACGCGTCCGCGCTGCTGGGGACCGACCTCGCGGGCCGGGTCACCGGATCCGCCCGCGTGCGCTGGACCAACGCCCTCCCGTTCGCCGCCTCCGGGCACCGCGAGCGCGTGCAGGCCGTGCGGGACGAGGCGGCCGAGCACCCGGGCCTCGAGATCACCGGATCCGCGGTCGCTGGCACCGGCCTCGCCTCCGTCGTGGCCGACGCGGTCGCCGCCGCCGACCGCGTCCTCGCGCGGCGGTGAGCCGGGCGCGACCCGGCTGGCCGAGCAGCGCCCGTCCCGCCGCCCCCGACCACGCGCGTGCGCCGGAGGGATACGCTGAACGGACGTGCGCCCCACGTGCCCCCTCAACGATCGGAGATCTCCCATGAAAGGCAAGCTTCTCTTCGTCGCCGGAGCCGGTGTCGGCTACGTCCTCGGCGCCCGCGCTGGACGCAAGCGCTACGAGCAGATCCGCACGAACGCCAAGAAGGTCTGGGACGACCCGAAGGTCCAGCGCCAGGTCGACAACGCGGCCGGCTTCGTGAAGGACCACACCCCCGACGTCGCGCACGCGGTCGTCGGCGGCGCCAAGAAGGTCGTCGGCACCGTCACGGGCGGCAAGAAGGACTCGTCCGCCGGATCCACGCCCTCCAGCGCGTCCACCTCGTCGTACCCGACCATGGACCCCGCCTCGCCCGAGCCGAACGGCTCCGGCACCTCCCGCTGACCCGCCCGCCCATCCCCAGGAGGGAACCCCGCATGACGGATCAGGATCTCAATCCGAAGAGCAAGCGCTCGCTCGTCCGGCTCGTCGCCGACCTGCCGACCCTCATCGTCCAGCTGGTCAAGGACGAGATCGAGTCGTTCAAGAACGAGCTCGTCTCCAAGCTCAAGCACGCGGGGATCGGCGCCGGCTTCCTCGTCGTCGCGCTCTTCTTCGCGTTCATCGCGTTCCTGGTGCTCGTCGCCGCCGCGATCCTCGGCCTGTCCGAGGCGTTCTCGCCGTGGCTCTCCGCGCTCATCGTCGCCGGCGTGTTCCTCCTGATCACGGTGGTGCTGGCGCTGCTCGGCATCCGCTGGCTCAAGAAGGGCGTCCCGCCGACGCCTGAGGAGACCGTGGACAGCCTCAAGGAGGACGTCGACGCGGTGAAGGGGACCGGCAAGTATGAACACTGACCGCCCCCGCCCCGTCGGCCCGCGCTCGCGCACGGAGCTGAAGCTCGACATCCAGCACACGCGCGAGGAGATCGCCGCCACGCTCGACGCGCTGGAGTCGAAGCTCAACGTGCGGCGCCGCGCGAAGGACGGCATCGCCGACCTGCGTCGCCGGATCCGCCGCACCGCGGACGAGGACCCGCTGCTGCTCGTGGCCGTCGGCGTGGGCGCGGTCGTGGTGATCGGCGGCGTGGTCTGGGCCGTGTCGCGCGCCGCGCGCCGCTGACCCCGGACCGGACGGGACCGCTCGTCGTGCCCGCGCGTCCTCGCGCCGCCGCGGATCGCCCCGCGTCGCGCATCCCGCGCACGCCGCGCGATCCCGACGCCCTCGGGCGGCATCCGCTGATGCTGCCCGGGCTCGTGGGCCTGGGCGGCTCGCTCATGCTCGTCGTGGCGTCGTTCGTCGTGGGCCATGCGCCCGCGGAGTCCGGCCTCTCGCAGCTGGCCGTGGTCGGCGGCCTGCGGGTCTCGCCGACGGCGACGGGGATCGCGTCGGCCGCTGTCGTGATCGGCGGCGTGCTCATGGTCGCCGCCTGGCTCCTCCTCGGCGCCCTCCTCCCGCGCCTGGGCGACCGCGCGATCCGCGCCGTCCTCGGCCTCTCGATCCTCTGGACGACGCCGCTGCTCGCGAGCGTGCCCCTGTTCAGCCGGGACGTGTACTCCTACATCGCCCAGGGCCGCGTGCTCGGGGCCGGCCTCTCGCCCTACGAGCACGGCCCCGCGGTGCTCGCCGACTGGCGCTCCACGGGCGTCGACCCGCTGTGGGCGCACAACCCGGCGCCCTACGGCCCCCTCTACCTCCTCGTCGAGCGCGGGCTCGGCGCCATCGACACGGCGATCAGCACCGAGGCCGCCGTGCTCGCCGCGCGCCTCGTGTCGGTCGCGGGCGTGATCCTCATGGTGTGGTGCGGCTACCGCATCGCGCGCCGGCGGCGCATCGATCCCGTGCGCGCCCTCTGGTTCCTCGCCGCGAGCCCGCTCGTGAGCTTCAACTTCGTGATCGCCGCGCACAACGACGCGCTCATGATGGGCCTCCTCGTCGCGGGCCTCCTGGCCGCCATCGACTCGCGGCCCGTGCTGGCGGTGCTCCTCGTGACCGCGGCCGTGGCCGTGAAGCCCATCGCCCTGGTCGCGCTGCCGGTCGTCGCCATCGTCCATGCCGAGATGCGCGCGCGCCGCGTCGACGACCGCGCGCCCGCCGGCGTCGCCGTGGACGGATCCGCGGGTGCGGTCGTCGGCCTCCGCGCGCCCACGCGCGACCCGCGGGTCTGGGCCGCGTGGACCGCGTCGGGCATCGCCGCGATGGGCCTCCTCGCGATCGGCGGGCAGCTGCTCGGCGTCGGCCTCGGCTGGATCTCGGCGCTCTCGAGCCCCGTGTCCGTCGTGTCCTGGTTCATGCCGTTCGGCCTCGCCGCCGGCGCGATCGGCCCGCTCGCGGACGTGCTCGGCGGACCGGGCGACGCGGTCGAGGGCGGCATCAAGACCGCGGGGATCCTCATCGGCTTCGCCGGCGCCGCCTGGTGCATCCTCACCACCCGGACGCTCTCCGGCGAGGCGCGGCTGGCGCTCGCCTTCGCCTGCATCGTCGCGATGTCGCCCGTGGTCTACCCCTGGTACGGCCTGTGGGTGCTCGTGGTGCTCGCCGTCGTGGGCATCGCGGACGGCGCCGCGATGTCGCTCGCGGTCTCCGCGACGGTCTTCCTCGTGGGCGTGAACCTGCTCGAGCCCATGGCGGTCGTGCACACGGTCGCGTCCGGCTGGCCGCGGTTCCTCGTCGTCCTCATCGCGGTGGTCGGCATCCTCGGGGTGCTCGCGCCGGGGCTGCAGGGGCTCGCGGGGACGGATCCCTTCCGCGCGCTCCGGGCGCCCCGCCACCAGTTCTCCGCCGCGCGGGTGCCGCCGGCCTGATCCGCGACGGCACCCGACCGCGCCCGCCCGCGGCCCCCGCCCGCGCGGCCCGGCGGCGCCGACCCGCGCGATGGATCGGGTGCGGGAATGCGCGCGACCGGCCCGGACGTTCCCCCGGGACACCACCGACGGGAGCGCGACCATGGACACCGACCACGACTGGACCGACCTCATCCGCCGCGCGCACGACGGATTCGGCGACCGCCTCCGCGCCGTCACCGACTGGTCGGCGCCCACGCCCGACGTCGAGTGGGACGTCCGCGAGCTCGTCGCTCACGTGATCGAGGAGCAGCAGTGGGTGCCGCTCCTCCTCGCCGGCCACACCGCCGAGACCGGGCAGCCGCTCATCCGCGGGCTCGACGACGACCTCGTGGCCGAGTGGGGCCGCTACTCCCGCGAGGCGCTCGACGCCTGGCGCGACGCGGATCCCGAGCGCCCGGTCGTGCTCTCGACCGACCGCGTGCCCGCCCGCGAGTACCTCCGCGAGCAGCTCTCCGACGTCGTGATCCACGGCTGGGACCTCGCGCGCGCCATCGGCGCCGACGAGCGCATCGACGACGACCTCGTCCGCGCGACCTGGACGGTCTTCGAGCCGCAGCGCGACACCCTCGAGGCGAGCGGCCTCTTCGCCTCGCCCGTGCCGGTGGGGGAGGACGCGCCGCTGCAGGTCCGCCTGCTCGCGCTGACCGGGCGCGACGCCCGCTGACCGGCCGGGCGGGCGTCCGCCTGCGGATGATCTGACGGCCGCCCGCCCGATGCGGGACGGGGTGCCCGGGCGACGTACCATGGAGACCATGAGCATCCCGGCTGCCGAGTCGGCGGCATCTCAGGTCCCCCCGATCGAGCCCCCCGCGGAAGCGTCCCCCAGCGGCTACGCCCTGTGGGCCGTCCTCCGTCGCGATCCCCAGCGCCCCGACGACCTCGACGGCCGCGAGGTCCCGGGCGCCGTCGACGAGCTCGATGGCATCGTGAACATCGTGGAGGCGGAGGGCGTCACCGTCCGCGGCTTCTACGACGTCTCCGGCATGCGCGCCGACGCCGACCTCATGGTCTGGATCCACGGCCCCCAGATGGAGACCCTCCAGTGGGCGTTCCGCGAGATCCGCCGCGCGCGCCTCGTCCGCGCGCTCATCCCGTCGTGGAGCGCCGCGGGCGTCCACCGCGACGCCGAGTTCAACCGCAGCCACGTGCCCGGGTTCCTCCGGGGCGAGGAGCCGCGCGACTGGCTCTGCGTCTACCCCTTCGTCCGCTCCTACGAGTGGTACCTGCTGCCGCCCGAGGAGCGCGGGCGCATGCTCGCCCAGCACGGCCGCCAGGGCGCGGCCTTCCGCAGCGTCATCGCCAACACGGTCTCGTCGTTCGGCCTCGGCGACTACGAGTGGATCCTCCCGCTCGAGTCGAACGAGCTCGTCGACCTGGTCGACATGATGCGCGACCTGCGCAACACCGACGCGCGCCGTCACGTGCGCGAGGAGGTCCCGTTCTACACGGGCCGCCGCATCACCACCGCCGAGCTCGTGGAGGTCCTCCAGTAATGGCCGCAGTGAACCTGGGTCGCAAGCCCGCCCCCGCCACCGACGCCCCCCGGGCGCCCGGCGCCCTGGTCTCCGCCGCGAGCGAGGCCGCGAAGATGGGCCCCGCCCACGTCGAGGAGCCCGTCGCGTACGACGCGATCCTGCTGGCCTCCTTCGGCGGACCCGAGGGCCAGGACGACGTCATCCCGTTCCTCCGCAACGTCACGAGCGGCCGCGGGATCCCCGAGGAGCGCCTCGAGGAGGTCGCCCACCACTACCGCGCGTTCGGCGGCATCAGCCCCATCAACGAGCAGAACCGCGAGCTGAAGGCGGCCCTCGAGGCGCGCCTCGCCGAGCGCGGCATCGACCTGCCCGTGCTGTGGGGCAACCGCAACTGGGGTCCGTACCTCAACGACGCGCTCCGCGAGGCCGAGGAGAAGGGCTACCGCCAGCTCATCGCCGTCGCCACGAGCGCCTACAGCTCGTACTCGTCCTGCCGCCAGTACCGCGAGGACTTCGCGGACGCGCTCGAGGACACGAGCCTGCAGGGCGTCGTCCGCATCGACAAGGTGCGCCAGTTCTTCGACCACCCCGGCTTCGTCACGCCGTTCATCGAGGGCACGCGCGACGGGATCCGCGACGTCGTCGCGCACTTCGAGGCCGCGGGCGCGCCCGTCGACCTCGCGACCGACGTCGAGGTCATGTTCTCCACGCACTCCATCCCGTCCTCCGACGCGGCCAAGTCCGGCCCCGCCGAGCGCGGCTTCGACGAGGACGGCGCGTACGCGGCGCAGCACCTAGCCGTCGCCGAGGTCGTGATGCACGAGGTGAAGAAGGAGCTCGGCATCGACCAGGACGTCCCGTGGCAGCTCGTCTACCAGTCGCGCTCCGGCCCGCCCTCCATGCCGTGGCTCGAGCCCGACGTGAACGACGCCATCGGCGAGCTGCCCGCGCAGGGCCGTCGCGCCGTCGTGATCGTGCCGCTCGGCTTCGTGAGCGACCACATGGAGGTCAAGTGGGACCTCGACAACGAGGCCACCGAGTCCGCCCAGGAGAACGGCCTGTACTCGGTGCGCGTGCCCACCCCGGGCGTGCACGCCGCCTACGTCGACGGCCTCATCGACCTCGTGCTCGAGCGCCGCGACGGCGTGAAGGCGGAGGACCGCCCGCACATGACCGACCTCGGCCCCTGGTACGACGTCTGCCGTCCGGGCTGCTGCGAGAACGTCCGGCTCGGGTTCAAGCCGGCGGTCTCCGGGCTGGCACCGTGACGGACGGTCCCCTCACGTCGGAGGATCGCGGCACGCTGCGCATCGGGACCCGGGGGAGCGCGCTCGCCCTGGCCCAGACGCGGGCCATCGCCGCGGAGATCACCGACGCGTCGGGACTCGAGGTCGAGCTGGTGCCCGTGACCACCCACGGCGACACGTCGCGCGAGTCGCTCGCGAGCCTCGGCGGCACCGGCGTGTTCGCGAGCGCCCTCCGCGAGTCGCTGCTGCGTGGGGAGTGCGACCTCGTGGTCCACTCGCTGAAGGACCTGCCGACCGCGCCGTACGACGGCCTCACGGTCGCGTCGGTGCCCGTGCGGGCGGATCCGCGCGACGCGCTCTGCGCGCGCGACGGCCTCACCCTGGCGACCCTGCCGCGCGGCGCCCGCGTCGGCACCGGATCCCCGCGCCGCCGCGCACAGGTCCTGGCCGAGCGGCCGGACCTCGACGTGGTCGACATCCGCGGCAACATCGACACCCGGCTCTCCCGCGTCACCGCGGGCGACCTCGACGCGGTGGTCCTCGCGGCCGCCGGTCTCCAGCGCATCGGCCGGCTCGACGCCGTCACGGAGCACCTCGAGCTCGACCGCTGGCCCACCGCCCCCGGGCAGGGCGCGCTCGCGCTCGAGATCCGCACGGAGGACGCGGAGACGCACTCGGTCGTCGGCCGCGCGGTCGAGGCCGTCGACGACCCGTTCACGCACGCGGCCGTGCTCGCGGAGCGCGGCGTGCTCGCCGCCCTCGAGGCCGGCTGCGCGGCGCCCATCGGCGCGCGGGCCACGGTCACGAGCGCGCGCCTCGAGCTCACCGCCGTCGTCTACCGGCCCGACGGGTCGCAGCGGATGACCGCGAGCCACGAGCTCGACACCGCGGGCATGGGCATCGACCAGCTGACCGCGTACGCCTCGACGCTCTCGGGCCCCGTGTCCCGCGAGCTCCTCGACGCCGGAGCGGCCGGACTCGCGCCGCTGGGAGGGACCCGATGACCGCGACGGACCAGAAGCCCCTGAAGGGCTGGCGCGTGCTCGTGCCCCGCGGCGGGCCGTGGGGCGACGGCGTGGCGTACGACCTGCGCGCGCAGGGGGCGACCCCGGTCGTCGCGCCCATGATCAACTTCGCCGCCACGCAGGACGCGCAGGCCCTGGAGCGCGCCCTCGCCGACCTCGCCGCGGGGTCCTTCGACTGGCTCACCGTCACGAGCGCCACCACGGTCGACGTGCTGGCGTCGCACCGCGCCGTCGTGCCCGCGGGCACGCGCATCGCGGCGGTCGGCGAGACCACGGCGGCGGCCCTCGTCGCCGCGGGCTACACGGTCGACTTCGTGCCGTCCATCGAGTCCTCCGCCACCGCGCTCCTCGAGGAGTGGACGGAGATGGACGCGGGGTCCCCGCGCCGTCGCGTCCTCACGCTCCGCTCCGAGATCGCCAAGCCCACGCTCACCGACGGCCTCATCGCGCGCGGCCACGACGTGCGCTCGGTCGTCGCGTACCGCACGGTCGGCGTGCCCGTCAGCGACCGGATCCGCGAGGACGTCGCCTCGGGCCGCGTCCGCGCGATCCTCGTCACCTCGGGCAGCGTCGCGGAGCAGGTGCACCAGCAGCTCGGCGACGTGCCGGACGGCGTGGTCATCGCCTGCATCGGCCCGCGCACCGCGAAGGACGCCCGGCGCTCGGGCGTCCGCGTCGACGTGGTCGCGCCGGAGCGCTCGGCCGCGTCCCTCATCCAGTCCCTCGTCGACCTCGCCCGCCATCAGGAGCCGCGCACCGACACCGCCGGCCTCAGCGGCCTCGCCGACCTCCTCGATCGGAACACCACGGAATGACCTCCCCCTACTACCGCCCGCGCCGCCTCCGCACCTCGCCGGCCATGCGCCGGCTCACGGCGGAGACGCGCCTGCACGCGGCCGACCTCGTGCTGCCGATGTTCGTGCGCGAGGGCCTCACGGAGGCCTCGCCCATCACGTCGATGCCCGGCGTCTCGCAGCACTCGCTCGACAGCCTGCGCCGTGCGCTCGTCGAGGCGGCCGAGGCCGGCATCGGCGGCGTCATGCTCTTCGGCGTGCCCGAGGTGCGCGACGCCGAGGGCTCGGGCGCGAGCGACCCCGAGGGCATCCTCAACGTCGCCACGCGCGTCGCGGTGGAGGAGGTCGGCGACGCGCTCGTCGTGCAGACCGACCTGTGCCTCGACGAGTTCACCGACCACGGCCACTGCGGCGTCCTGGACGCCCACGGCGTGGTCGACAACGACCGCACCCTCGACCGCTACCGCGCGATGGGCCTCGCCCAGGCGGAGGCGGGATCCCACCTCCTCGGCCTCAGCGGCATGATGGACGGCCAGGTCGGCGCCGTCCGCGAGGCCCTCGACGACGCCGGGCACCACGACGTCGCGATCCTCGCCTACGCCGCCAAGTACGCGAGCGCCTTCTACGGCCCGTTCCGCGAGGCCGTCGACTCGCAGCTCGTGGGCGACCGCCGCACCTACCAGATGGACAACGGCAACCGCCGCGAGGCCCTCCGCGAGGTGGAGCTCGACATCGAGGAGGGCGCCGACGTCGTCATGGTGAAGCCCGCCATGAGCTACCTCGACATCCTCGCCGACGTCGCCGCCACGAGCAGCGTGCCGGTGTGGGCGTACCAGATCTCGGGCGAGTACGCGATGATCGAGGCCGCGGCGCAGAACGGCTGGATCGACCGCGAGCGCGCCATCGACGAGAGCGTCCTCGGCATCAAGCGGGCCGGCGCCGACGCGATCCTCACCTACTGGGCCGTCGAGCTGGCCGAGCGCCTCGCCCGGCGCTGAGCCCCTCCCCCCTCTCCTCGCCGGACGCGAATCCGGCCCCGTACCCGAGCGGATCCGCGCCCGGCACCGAAGGACTTCACCGTGACCCACTCCCAGGACCTCTTCGATCGCGCACGCGACGTCATCCCCGGCGGCGTGAACTCGCCCGTCCGTGCCTTCGGCTCCGTCGGCGGCACGCCCCGCATGATGGTGAAGGCCGCCGGCCCCTACGTCACCGACGCGGACGGCGTGGAGTACGTCGACCTCGTCAACTCGTGGGGCCCCGCGATCCTCGGCCACGCCCGGCCCGAGGTCGTCCGGGCCGTGCAGGACGCGGCCGCGCTCGGCCTCGGCTTCGGCGCCACCACGCCCGCGGAGACGGAGCTCGCCGAGCTCGTCACCGAGCGCGTGCGCGTCGCGGGCGTCGACGGATCCGCCGACCGCCGGCCCGTCGAGAAGCTCCGCCTCGTGTCCACCGGCACCGAGGCCACCATGACCGCGATCCGCCTCGCCCGCGGGTTCACGGGCCGCGACCTCCTCGTGAAGTTCGCCGGTCACTACCACGGCCACTCCGACAGCCTCCTCGCCGAGGCGGGCTCGGGCGTCGCCACGCTCGCGCTCCCGGGCTCCGCGGGGATCCCCGAGGCCGTCGCCGCGCAGACGATCGTGGTGCCCTACAACGACCTCGACGCCGTGCGCGCCGTGTTCGCCGAGCACGGCCCGCGCATCGCCGCCGTGATCACCGAGGCCGCCGCCGCGAACATGGGCGTCGTCCCGCCGCTGCCCGGCTTCACCGCCGAGCTCGCGCGCATCGCCCACGACAACGGATCCCTGCTCATCTCCGACGAGGTGCTCACGGGCTTCCGCGTGCACCCGGCCGGCTACTGGGGCCTCGACAACGACGGCCTGGCGGCCGACCACCCGGACGCGTGGACGCCCGACCTCGTCACCTACGGCAAGGTCATCGGCGGCGGCCTCCCCGTCGCCGCGCTCGGCGGCCGCGCCGACGTGATGGACCACCTCGCGCCCCTCGGCCCCGTCTACCAGGCGGGGACGCTCTCCGGGAACCCGGTCGCCGTCGCCGCGGGCCTCACCACGCTCCGCCTCGCGGACGCCGACGTGTACCGCGCGCTCGACATCGCCGCCGACATCCTGATCTACGCCGTGCAGCTCGCCTTCGACCGGGCCGGCCTCGCCTACTCCGTGCAGCGCGCGGGGAGCCTCTTCAGCTTCACCTTCGGCACGCCGCCCGAGCGCGGCATCGTCGACTACGCCACCGTGCAGGCGCAGGAGACCTGGCGCTACCCGGCCTTCTTCCACGCGATGCTCGACCAGGGCGTGAGCCTGCCGCCGTCGGTCTTCGAGGCGTGGTTCGTCTCGGCCGCGATGGACGAGGCCTCGCTCGACCGCGTGATCCGCGCCCTCCCCGCCGCCGCGCGCGCCGCCGCGGACGCCCGCCCGCCGGCCTGACCCGGCCCGCGCACGACGGAGGTCCCCGCCGGGTGGCGGGGACCTCCGTCGTGCGGGACGCGCGTCAGAGCGTGATCGCCGCGTACCGCTCCAGCTCGACCCAGGCGTCGCGTCCGTCCTCCGGCGTGCCGACGCGCGCGGTCGCGGGCACCCCGAGCCGGTCGGCGGCGGCGAGCTGCGCCACGTCGAGGCCCGTGAGCGCGCCGATCTCGGACACGGCCACCTGGTAGGTGCGGTACGGCCCGAGCTCGGGCGCGTCCGCGGTCGCGGTTGTCCGGTCGAGGTCGCCCAGCTGCGGGGCCTGGTCGAGGAGGTAGGCCGTGGCCGCCAGCCGGTCGCCCGAGACCCAGGCCGCGATCTTCCAGAACATCAGCGGGATCCGCACGCCGCGGTACACGGGGTCGTCGTCCGAGAAGACGGGCCCGGTGAAGACCGTCATGCGCCGGTCGCCGAGGTCGGCGTTGTCGAGCACGAAGTCCTCGAGGCCGAGCCACAGCTCCTTCGACTGGTTGAACTCCGCCGCCTGGGGCGCCGCGTTCGTGTACGCGAAGGTGTCGGCGCTCGCGCGGGCCGCCTCGCCGATGCCGCCCCACACCGGGTCCCGCCGGCGCACCAGGTGCCCGCGGTCGATGTCGTTGCGCGCGTAGAGCTCGGGGCCGCACTGCTGCTCCTCGGGCAGGCGAGGATCCAGGTGCCAGTCGTCCGTGCGCTCCACGTCCACGAGGCGGGCGCCGTCGATGTTCACGGCCGTGAGCGCGGCGAGCCGCCGATCGACGTCCATGAGCACCGAGAAGTGCAGGTAGTCGAGGCGCACCGGCCGGGCGTCGGCCGGGGGATCGGGCAGTGGGAGCGGGATGGGCAGGAAGTCGAGGTCGTAGCCGTCCATGACCGGAGCCTATGCCCGCCCTCGGACGCGCGACCGGGCCGCGGGGTGGACGCCCAGGGGCCGGCGGGCGACGGGCGTACGTGCGGTGACGCGGCGGACGCGGCGGGCGCCGTGCGACGCGATCGGGCTCGGGAGCCGCGCGGGCTCGGGAGCCGCGCGGGTCAGGCGCGCCGCAGCGGTGCCGTGGCGCGTCCCCGCGCGAGCTCCGCGAAGACGTCGGTCGTGAGCCGGTACGCGTGCTCGACCTCGGCGACGACGCGGGCGCGCTCGTCGTCGTCCCAGGGGACCTGGTCGAGCGCCTCGCGGTAGGTGCTGCAGAAGCGGCGCGGCTCCGCGATCTCGGCGAAGAGGTAGAGGCCGACGCCGTTCGTGTCGAAGCCGAACTGCCGCTGGAGGAGCGTGCGGAGGAGGCGGCCCCCGGAGAGGTCGCCGAGGTAGCGCGTGTAGTGGTGCGCGACGAAGCCGCCGACCCACACCGAGGCGACCCGCTCGATCCGCTCGACGTACGCGGCCGTGCTCGCGAGCGGGCGCACGACGTCGCGCCAGTCGGGCCCCACGAGGAAGTCGAGGTCGGCCTCGATGGCGGGGAGGCGGGTGAGGTGCGGGTCGATGAAGCGCGCGGCGACGGGATCCGCCGCCATGCGCTCCGTCGCCGCCTCGATGGCGCGGTAGATGAAGTAGTGCTGCGCGACGAGGGCGACGTAGTCGTCGCGGCAGCCGCGGCCGGTGACCAGCGCCGTCATGAACTCGTCCGCGTCCGTCGCCTCGGCGCGCGGTCGTGCGCGGTCGCGGAGGGCCTCGGTGAGGGGGACGACGTTCATGATGTAGGTGAGCCTAACCTCATCTGCGGGCCCGGCGGAAGGGCTCGCACGCCCCGTCCGGCGGACCCGCGGGTGCGGCTCAGGAGGCCGCGGCGAAGAAGACGAGGCCGAGCAGCGGCGGCACGCCCTGGACGAGCGCGGGGATCAGGTACTTCTTGCCCGTGCTCGCGATGATGATCGAGGCCAGCACCATGCACGCCGTCGTGAAGAGCACGAGCGTGAGGCCGGCGGGCACGTTGCCGACGAAGTACAGGATGAGCCCGAGGCCCGCGCCGAGCGCGAGGAACAGGTTGTAGAAGCCCTGGTTGTAGGCCCACGGCTTGATGATGAGCGCCTTCTCCTGGTCGGCCACGCCGAAGCGCTTCCAGGCGAAGGGCTTCTCGAACCAGACGCTCTCGAGGAGGAAGAAGAACGCGTGCAGCACGGCCGCGAGCCCGACGAAGATGGTGCCGGTGGCGGCGACTGCGGTCATGATCCCTCACTCCGGCGGCAGGGTGCCGCATCGCGCCCAGGCTAGCGCGCGGCGGACGGCCGCGGGGCGCGCCTCCGGCGGGTGCTAGGCGCGCACGTCCACGACGATCCGGCCGCTGGAGGTGCCCGCGAGGATCCGCGCGCCGGCCGCGATCGCGCCGTCCAGGGGCACGGTCGTGGTGACCGAGTCGAGCAGCCCGAGGTCGAGGTCGGTCGCGAGCCGGCCCCACGCCTCGCGCCGGAGCGCGGCGGGCGCGTCGACGGAGTTGATGCCCGCGAGCGTCACGGCCCGGAGGATGAACGGGAGCACGGTGCCCGGCAGGTCCGGCCCCTGCGCGAGGCCGGCCGCCGTGACGACGCCGCCCCACCGGGTCTGCGCGAGCACGTTGACGAGGGTCGCGCTGCCCACGCCGTCGACCGCGCCCGCCCAGCGGATGCGCTGCAGCGGCTTCCCGGGCTCGCCGAGCTCCGAGCGGTCGATCACGTCGGCGGCGCCGAGCGCGCGCAGCCGGTCGCCGAGCTCGTCGACGCGGCCGGTGCTCGCGACGACCCGGTGGCCGAGGCGCGCGAGGAGGGCGACCGCGACGGATCCGACGCCGCCGCCCGCGCCCGTGACGAGCACGTCGCCGGAGCCGGGCTCCACGCCGCCGCGCTCGAGCGCGAGCACCGAGAGCATCGCGGTGAAGCCGGCGGTGCCGATCGCCGCCGCGCGCGCCGCGGAGATCCCGTCGGGCACGCGGACGAGGGCGTCGGCGGGCACTCGCACGCGCTCCGCGAGCCCGCCGTCCCGGCTCTCGCCGAGGCCGGCGCCGTTCAGCACCACGAGGTCGCCGGGGGAGAAGGCGTCGGATCCGCTCGCCGCGACCGTGCCGACCGCGTCGATGCCGGCCACCAGCGGGCTCGTGCGCGCGATGCCGGGGCGGCCGCCGAGCAGCATGCCGTCCTTGTAGTTGACGCTCGAGTGGAGGACGTCGAGCACGACCTCCCCGGCGGCCGGGCCGTCGGCGCCGCCCGTCGCCCGCTCGTCGGGGAGGTCGCGCAGCGCCACCTCGATGCCCTTGGTGCCGTCGTCGGCGACGGTCTGCTCGGCCACGAGCGCGCGATACGTCATGCCGTCACGGTACGCCGGGGTGGTCGGGAGGCGCGAGCGGCGGCGGGAGGCCGGTGCGCGGGATCAGCCGAAGAGGATCGCGGCCTCGTCGTACCGGTGCTGCGGCACGGTCTTCAGGCGGCCGAGCGCCTCCTCGAAGCCGACGTGCACGATGTCGGTGCCGCGGAGCGCGACCATGCGGCCCCAGTGGCCGTCGCGCACGCTGTCGACCGCGGCGAGGCCGAGGCGGGTCGCGAGCACGCGGTCGTAGGAGGACGGGGTGCCGCCGCGCTGGATGTGGCCGAGGGTCGTGGCGCGCGTCTCGATGCCGGTGCGCTCCTCGATGATCGGCGCGAGCTGCTCGCCGATGCCGCCGAGGCGCGGGCGGCCGAAGGCGTCGAGCCCGCGCTCGCCGTGCGCGTCCGACGCGTGCTCGGGCACGAAGCCCTCCGCCACCACGACGAGCGGCGCGCGCCCGCGGTCGTAGGCCGAGCGGACCCACGCGATGATCTCGTCCATCGACGTCTTCTGCTCCGGGATGAGGATCGCGTGCGCGCCCGCGGCCATGCCGGAGTGCAGCGCGATCCAGCCGACGTGGCGGCCCATCACCTCGGCCACCATGCAGCGGCTGTGCGAGTCGCCCGTGGTGCGGAGGCGGTCCATGGCGTCGGTCGCGATCTGCACCGCGGTGTCGAAGCCGAACGTGTAGTCGGTGGCGTCGAGGTCGTTGTCGACGGTCTTGGGGACGCCGACGATCTTGAGGCCGGCGTCGGTGAGGCGCTTCGCCGCCGCGAGCGTGCCCTCGCCGCCGATGGCGAGGATCGCGTCGATGCCGAGGCGGTCGAGGTTCTCCTGGATCCGCTCCACGCCGCCGTCGCCCTCGAACGGGTTCGTGCGGCTGGTGCCGAGGATCGTGCCGCCCTGCTTGCCGATGCCCTGGATGTCGCGGCGCGCGAGCGGCATGACGTCGCCGTCGACGACGCCCCGCCAGCCGTCGCGGAAGCCCACGAACTCCTGCTTGTGGATGGTCGTTCCCTTGAGCACCGCCCCGCGGATCACCGCGTTGAGTCCGGGGCAGTCTCCGCCTGAGGTGAGGATTCCGATGCGCACGACTCCATCATGGGGCACGGTCCCGCGAGACTGGGCGGATGGACACCGAGCCGGACGCGCGCCCGCACCCCTCCCCCCGCCCCGTCGACGACCTCGACGCGCTCGCCCGCCGCGCGCTCGGGCTCGTGCGCGACGGCCGCCGGGCGATCCTCGCCATCGCCGGCAGCCCGGGCGCCGGCAAGACCACGCTCGCGCGGGCGCTCGTGGCCCGCGTCGACGCGCTCGCCGGCGCGGGCACCGCCGCGTACGTGCCCATGGACGGCTTCCACCTGGCGAACGCGACGCTCGACCGGCTGGGCCGGCACGGCCGCAAGGGCGCGATCGACACGTTCGACGGCTGGGGCGTGCTGGCGCTCGTGCGGCGGCTGCGGGCCGAGACCGGGCACGCGGTCTACGCGCCGTCGTTCGACCGCGCCGTCGACGAGGGCGTCGCGGGGGCGATTGCGGTGGAGGCGGGCGCGCGCCTCGTCGTGGTCGAGGGCAATTACCTGCTCGTGGACGAGGATCCGTGGGCGCTGCTGCGCGCGGAGGTCGACGAGGCGTGGTTCTGCGCGACGCCGGGCGACGAGCGGTTCGCGCGCCTGGTCGACCGGCACACGACGGGCGGCCGGGCGCCCGACGCCGCGGAGGCGTGGGCCCGCGAGGTCGACGGCGCGAACGCGGTGCTCATCGAGGGGACGCGCGGACGGGCCGACCTCGTGGTGGCGGGCACGGCGCCGGGCGTCCCGGCGGCGGTCGGCGGGTAGCGTCCTGCACGCGGTCGCGCCGGGCACCCGGACGCGCCGACGGCCCGGACCCGCGTGCGGATCCGGGCCGTCGTCGTCCGCGGCGGAGGCGGGTCAGAGCTCGACGGTGCCGTGCTCCCCGACGTCCTTCGGGCGCTCGCCCGTGATCGCGGCCTTGGCGTACTTGATGAGCGCGATCGGCTTCGGGGTGTCCTGGTACCAGTACTCGGCCGCGTCGGCGTGCACGCGGATCAGCGCGACCGTCGGGTCGTCCTTGCCGCCCTCGAACCACGCCTCGGCGCCCGTCGACCACAGCTCGTCGATGCGCGCGCGGTCGCGGGTGATCTCCGCGGTGCCGGCGATGGAGAGGAACCCGTCGCCGGACTGCAGCGACACGTTCACCTGGTCGTTGGCGCGGATCTCGGCGGTCTTGTCGCTCGGATCCTGCGTGAAGAACCACAGGTCGCCGTCGAAGTCGCGCTCCTGGCTGGCGAGCGGGCGGCTCACGAGCTGCCCGTGCGCGTTGACGGTGGTGAGGAGCGCGATGCGGGCGCTCTTCACGAGCTCGGCGACGCGCGCGCGGTCGTCCTGGTGGTCGTTCGTGGTGTCGGTCATGCGGCCGACGCTACGCGCGCCGGGAGCGACCGAGGAGGGTCGGCGGCCGTGCGTACCCTGAGGGGATGGACGAGGGCGGCGGTGAGGCGACCGCCCCCGACGCGCGCACCGCGTACGTGCCCGACCGCGAGGTCGACCTCCGGCTCGTGCTCCGCCCGCTCTTCCGCGGCGTCGCGGACCCGACCTGCCGCTGGGATCCGGCCCCGCCCGGATCCCGCCGCACGGGCGTCTGGCGCACGGCCCGCACGCCGCTCGGGAACGCGTCCCTGCGGCTCGACGCCCGGCCCGGCGGCGGCGTCGACGCGCGCGCCTGGGGCCCCGGCGCCGAGTGGGTGATCGAGGGCGTGCCCGAGCTGCTGGGGGAGGGCGACGACTGGTCCGACCTCGACGTGTCGGCCCATCCGCTCCTCCGCGACGCGCGCCGCCGCCTGCCCGCGCTCCGGCTGATGCGCACGAACCACGTGCTCGAGGCGATGGCGTCCGCGGTGCTCGAGCAGAAGGTCACCGGGCTCGAGGCGCGGCGGGCGTGGCGGCAGCTGGTGCTCGCGCACGGCGAGCCCGCGCCGGGTCCCGCGCCGGTCGGCATGCGCGTGCTGCCGTCCCCCGAGCGCTGGCGCCTCATCCCGTCGTGGGAGTGGCACCGCGCGGGCGTCGACCCGAAGCGGTCGCGCACGCTCATCGCCGCGGCGTCCTCGGCGGCCGGCCTCGAGCGCACGCTCGCGCTCGGGCGGGGGAGCGAGGAGATCACGCGGCGGCTGCGGTCGATCCCGGGGGTGGGGATCTGGACGGCGGCCGAGACCACGCAGCGCGCCCACGGGGATCCGGACTCCGTGAGCGTCGGCGACTACCACGTGCACGACACCGTGGGGTGGGCGCTCGTCGGCCACCCGGTCGACGACGACGGCATGCTCGAGCTGCTCGAGCCGTGGCGCGGGCACCGTCAGCGGGTGATGCGCCTCATCGAGGCGAGCGGGTTCCGCAAGCCGCGGTTCGGGCCGCGCATGACGGTGCAGGACCACCGCGGGCACTGAGCCGCGGGAGCGCCGCGCCGGGCGGATCAGCTGTCGGCGGCGATGCCGTCCGGGAGCTGCGCGCCGGCCGTCGTGAGCGCGTCGACCAGGTCCTGGCCGGCGACCGTCTTCACGATGTCGCCCTGGATGCGGAGCGTCGGCGTGCCCGTGACGCCCGCCGCCGTCGCGTCCGAGGTGTTCTCGGTGATCCACGACGAGTACTTCCCCTCGGCCACGCACGTGCGCGCGGCGTCCGAGGACACGCCCTCGGTCGTCAGCCAGGTGACGAAGTCGGCGTGGGTCCACGAGTCGGTGATGGTGGAGTGGTTGTCGAACAGGGCCGAGTGCACGGCGGGCCACTTGTCCGGCTCCTCGGCGAGGACGCACGCGGCGGCGCTGCCCGCGACCTGGCCGTACTTCGTGACGATCTGGATGGGGTGGTACACGATGCGCACCTGGCCGGTGGCGGCGATCCGGTCGAGCAGCGGGCCGGTCTCGGCCTCGTACTGCGCGCAGTGGGGGCACGAGTAGTCCTCGAACACGTCGAGCGTGACGGGGGCGTCGGCCGCGCCGACGCTCACGCCGTGCGGCTCGGTCGCGACGCGCACCGTGTCGCCCGTGGACAGGGGAGCGGTGGTCTCCTGCACGGGGCCCGCGGCGCTCGCCGACTGCGACTGGCCGAGGAGGTAGACGCCGCCCGCGATGGCCGCGATCACGACGACGAGGCCGCCGGCGACGGAGAACTGCGCGATGTGGCGGCGGCGCTTGCGGCGCCGGTCGTCGAGGGCGCGCTCGATGCGGGCCTTCTCGCGGATCGCGCGTACCTTGTCGTTCTCATGCCGGGCCATGCGCACGATCCTAGGGATCGGCGCGCTGGTGCCCCTGGGAGGCGCCACAGCGCCGCGTATGGATAGGCTCGGCGCGTGCCCGACGACGTGACGTACGTACCCCGCCTCCCCACCGGCCAGCAGCACGAGATCGTCGCGGAGGTGGACGGCCGCACGCAGCGCATGGTGATCGCGGAGGTCGGCGCCGCGCTCCGCGTGCTCCAGGTGGACGGCACGGACCTCGTCCAGTCCTACCCCGACCGGGCGACGCCCCCCTTCTGCAGCGGCATCGTGCTCGCGCCCTGGCCCAACCGGATCCGCGACGGCGTCTGGGAGCAGGACGGCGTGCAGCACCAGCTCGACATCACCGAGGTCGACCGCGAGAACGCGATCCACGGCCTCCTGCAGCACGCGCCGTACCGCCTCGTGGAGCGCGACGACGCGTCGATCACGCTGGCCGCCGATGTCCACCCGCAGCACGGCTACCCCTTCGCCCTCGAGACGAGCGTGCGGTACGAGCTCACGGGATCCGGCGTCCGCGTGACGCACGGGATCCGCAACGTCGGCGTCCAGGACGCGCCCGTGGCCGTCGGCACGCACCCGTTCCTCCGCGTCGGCGACGTGCCGACCGAGGACCTCGAGGTCGTCATCGACGCGCCCACCCACATCGAGGTGGATCCCGTCCGCCTCAACCCCACGGGCGTCCAGACCCCGGTCGAGGGCACCCGGTTCGACCTGCGGCAGGGCGTGCGCGTGCGCGACGCCCAGCTCGACGACGCGTGGGCCGACGCCCGCGTGGTCGACGGCGTCACGCGCCACGGCGTGCAGGCGCCCGACGGCCGCCGCACCGAGATCTGGGCCGACGGCGAGTTCACCTACTGGCAGGTCTTCGTGACGCCGTGGTACCCGGTCGCGGACGGCCACGTGTGGGCGGTCGCGGTCGAGCCGATGACGGCGCCGGCCGACGCGTTCAACTCGGGCGACGGCCTCATCACCCTGGAGCCCGGATCCGAGTGGACCGGCACCTGGGGCATCGACCTGCACGACTGATCGGTCGGGCGGAGGCTCGCCGCGGGTCCCCGCTGGGTGGGCCCGGGGAGCCGTGGTCACAAAGCGAAGCCGACCGGGACGCCGCCGGCGCACCGTCCTAGCGTCGGACCATGACCGACACCGCTCCGACCTCCGCCGCCCTCGACTCCATCACGGGGGTGCACCACGTGCGCCTCTCCGTCACCGACCTCGCGCGCTCCCGTGCCTTCTACGAGGGCGTGCTGGGGCTGACGCCCGCCATCGAGAGCGAGGGCGACCCGAGCGACCCCGCCGTGCGCGAGGATCCGGCGCAGTACTTCGGCGGCGTCATCTACGGCGTCGGCTCGCAGCTGCTGGGCCTGCGCCCGGTCGCGGGCGCGGGCGCCGACGCCGCGTTCGACCCCGAGGCGCGCGGGCTCGACCACGTGAGCCTGCAGGTCGGCTCGCGCGACGACCTCGTGCGCGCGGCCGCCCTCTTCGCGGAGCGCGGCATCTCCCACGGCGAGGTCATCGACTTCCCGACGGGGATGTCGATCCTGTCCGTGCAGGACCCCGACGACATCAACGTCGAGCTCGTCGTCGCCGGCTGATCCCGCCCGCCGCGGATCCGCATTTCCCCGCTTGCGTAACATCAACCCCGTGCACTGCGCGGTGCACCGCGAGACGGTCGAGGAGGACGCATGACGATGACGGATCCGCTGGCGCTCGAGAGCCAGGTGTGCTTCCAGGCGGTGGTCGCCGCGCGGTCCGTGGTGGCCGTGTACCGGCCGATCCTCGAGCCGCTCGGGCTGACGCATCCGCAGTACCTCGTGATGCTGGCGCTCTGGGAGCGGGACTACCGCTCCATCTCCGACCTGGGCGTCGCGCTCCAGCTGGAGCCCGCGACCCTGACCCCGCTGCTCAAGCGCCTCCAGGGCGCGGGCTTCGTCGACCGGGCGCGCAGCCGGGCGGACGAGCGCGTGGTCGTGGTGTCGCTGACCGAGGCGGGTCGGGAGCTCCGCGAGCGCGCCGTGCACGTCCCCGCCCAGGCCGCCGCGCGGACGGGGCTCTCGATCGCGGAGCTCGAGGCGCTGCGCGACGCGCTCGACGACGTTGTGGGGCGCCTCAGCGGCGCGGCGGCGGAGGCGGCCGAGGTCTGAGGCGAGCTGCGGCCGGGGTCCCGATCGCCGGCCGCGGACCGCGGACGCGCGCGGATCCGATCAACCGGCCGCGTCGAACGCGGTCCAGCTCGCGTCGGTCACGCGCGTCGTGCCGTCCACGGCCTCCACGGAGAGCGCGGCCCCGTCGAGCGAGCCGACCGTGGCGGTCGTGAGCACGGCGGCGTCGCCGTCGACGAAGGCCTCGAGGACCCGGTCGTCCACGACGAGGTCGAGCGTCACCGGATCCCCCGGCGCGGAGGCGGGCAGCGGCGCGGTCGACGGCCGGTCGTAGGCATCCGGCATGGCCCCGTCGGGGTCGTCGTCGCGCACGACGAACGCCTGCCGGCGCTCGGCGTCGTAGCCCACCGTGACGGTGCCGCCCTCGGGGGAGGCGAGCCGCACGCGGGTCTCCCGGGCTGGATCCGCCGGGTCGGGCGTCAGCGTGAGCCGGAGGCGGGACGGGCCGCCGGGTCCGTCGGCCAGGGGCGTCGTGCCGGACACCCGGGCGTCGGCGACGGGGCGGGCCTCGCCCTCGCGTCCGGCCAGGGCGTCGAGGGGCGCGGACCGCAGCGCCCATCCCGCGCCGTCGGGCTCGAGGCGGAGCTCCCGCACGATCGACTGGGCGCCGCCGGATCCGCCGTCCCGCAGCGGCAGCTGTCGCGCGTAGGCCCAGCTGCTCGCCCAGCCCATCGCGTACCGGCGGGTGGGGGCCGCGGGGCCGTCGGCGGGATCCGCCCAGGTCACGGCCGCGTAGAGGTCCGCGCCGCGGTCGAGCCAGCGCGGGGCGTCGTCCTCCGGCGTGAAGCGCTCGCCGTCGAAGTCGCCGACCCAGTACGCGGTGCCCGTGCCGCGGCCCTCGGCGGATCCGTCCGCGCCGGCCGCGAGGACCCAGCGGACGCGGCCGGGATCGTCCGGGCTCGCGAGGGGGAACACGTCCGGCGTCTCGAGCGTCCCGAGGTCGTCGCGCGCGAAGTCGGAGCGGTAGGTCCAGTGGATCAGGTCGGGCGACGTGTAGAAGCCGATCCGCCGGCCCTCCGCGAGCGCCATGCTCCAGCGGCCGTGCGCGCCGTCCCACACGACCTTCGGGTCCCGGAAGTCGGGCCCGCCCGGGTTGTCCATCACGGGGTTGCCGGCGTAGGGCGCGAACCGGTATCCGCCGTCGGTGGAGGAGTAGAGGGACTGCCGCTGCACGCCGTCGGACTGCTGCGTGAGGATCGCGACGACCGTGCCGGCGCCGAGGCCCGACGTGTTGGCGGTGTCGACCACGACGCTGCCGGTCTCGGCGTCGCCGAGCGGGGTGTCGTACTTGTCGATCGCGATGCCCTCGTCGTGCCACGTGACCATGTCCGGGCTCGTGTAGTGCCGCCACGACGATCCGTTGCCGCCCGGGTGGTCGCCGTTGACGAGCGCGTAGGCGTGCCACACGCCGTCGAGCAGGAAGGGCCGCTGCGGGTCGTTCATGAACTCGTCGGTCGGGTCGATGCGGATGCCGTCGGGCGCGGACCGCGGCGCGGGCGGCGGAGGCGCGACGGGGCCGCGGTCGGGGCCCATGATGCCGCGGACGGCGACGACGAGGGCGGCCACGACGAGGATCGCGACGACCGTGACGAGCGCGCGGCGATGGCGGCGGGCGAGGGACCGGATGTGGTCGCGGAGCCGCAGCGCGACGCCCGCGACGGGCGGCGTCCGGGCGGGCGTCGCCGGGGCGGTCGAGGGGCCGACGGCGACGGGCGGGACGGGGTCCGGGCGCGCCGGTGTCGAGGTCATGTCGTCGAGCTCCTCGCGTGGTCGATCGGGGGGCAGACGAGTGGCGGGCGGAGCGGGAGAGCATGCACCGCCGCACGACCGAGCTGCGACCGTACCGGTTCGGGACGGCCGCGTCCACCCCGTTCGGGGGACACGCCCGGGATCCGTCCCCGACCCCGTCCGGGGGCGCGGCGGGTGTCCTCGACCCCCTAGGCTCCCCGACCGGGGGAGCGTGCACCGCGCGTCGCGATCGGACTCATCGACACGAGAACGAGAGTGAGAACAGGTGACCAAGAGAATCAGGCGCGGGCTGTCCGCGTCCGCTGCGGCGACCCTGGTGGTGGCGTCCGCGCTGCTCGCCGGCGGATCCGCCCAGGCCGCGGGCACGACCCCGCCGCGGCCGACCGTGCACACCCAGAAGGCGTACGCGCCGGAGGACGACTTCACGGCCCACTGGACGCGCGCGGACGCCAAGCAGATCGCGAAGCTGTCCGATCCGAAGGCGCCACCGCGGACGAACTCCATGCCGTCCGCGCTCACCATGCCGCAGGTCCCGCAGGACTTCCCGACCATGACCGACCAGGCGTACGTCTGGGACACCTGGCCGCTCACGGACTCGTCCGGCCAGACCTACAGCGTCGACGGCTACGACGTGATCTTCGCGCTCACGGCCCCGCGCACCCTGTCGTTCGACGACCGGCACACGTACGCCAAGATCGGCTACTTCACCCGGCCCACCGGCATCCCGGCGGAGCAGCGGCCGGAGAACGGCGGCTGGACCTACCAGGGGAACGTGTTCGAGGACGGCGTGACGGACGGGATCTTCCCCGACCAGTCGTTCACGCAGCAGGCCGAGTGGTCGGGATCCGCGCGGATCATGGCCGACGGCACGGTGAAGCTCTTCTTCACCGACGTCGCGTTCTACCGCGACGCGAAGGGCCAGGACGTGAAGCCCGCCGACCCGGTCATCTCGCTCAGCCAGGGGCGCCTCGAGAAGACGGACGGCGCGGTCAAGGTCGCCGGCTTCGAGACGGTGACCCCGCTCCTGCGCCCCGACGGGCAGAGGTACCAGACCAACGAGCAGAACTGGTCCACCAACTTCCGCGACCCGTTCACGTTCACGGACCCCGACCACCCCGGCAAGACCTACATGGTGTTCGAGGCCAACGTCGCCGGGAAGCGCGGCGAGCAGGAGTGCGACGCGACCGACCTCGGCTACCGGAAGGGCGACCCCGCGGCGGAGGACCCGAAGGAGGTGACCGCCTCGGGCGCGAACTACCAGATGGCGTCCATCGGCCTGGCGGTCGCGGACGACGCGGACCTCACGAAGTGGCACTTCCTGGATCCGCTGCTCGAGTCCGCCTGCGTCACCGACCAGACCGAGCGGCCCGAGGTGGTGATCGAGGGCGGCAAGCACTACCTGTTCACGATCAGCCACCGGTCGACCTTCGCGAAGGGCATCGACGGCCCCGAGGGCGTCTACGGCTTCGTGGGCAACGGCCTCCGCAGCGACTACAAGCCGATGAACGGCGGATCCGGCCTCGTGCTCGGCAACCCGACGAACCTCAACTACGCCGGCGGCACCGCGTACGCGCCCGACTACAACCAGACGCCGGGCGCGTTCCAGGCGTACTCGAGCTACATCCTCCCGGGCGGCCTGGTGGAGTCGTTCATCGACGCCGTGGGCTCGAAGGAGTCGTTCCGCCGCGGCGGGACGCTCGGGCCGACCGTGAAGCTCGAGTTCGACGGGGACACGTCGAAGCTCGACAGGGGCTACGGCGAGGGAGGGCTCGGCGCGTACGCCGACATCCCGACCACGAAGGCCTTCGACCCGGCGCACCCGCCGCAGTAGGGCGAGGCGCGGCGACGGCGGGCTCCCGTCGTCGCCGCGTCCTCGCGGCGGTACGTGCGCCTCAGTCGCCCCACGTGGCCATGCGGGGCGTGCGCGTCGCCGAGACGATGTCGCCGTGCTCGGCGGCCAGGCGCGCCTCGGTGTCCGCAGGGGCGTCGAGGTCCACGCCCACCGTGACGCGATCGCCGATGAGGTCCGGGGCGCACTCGTTCAGTGTGCCGTCCGCCCACATGGGGCCGGCGACGAGCGCGTCGCAGAGGTCCCGCAGCTGCCGCTCCGTGTGCTGCGCGGAGACGAGCCGGAGGGGATCCGTCCCGCCGACGTCGAGGAGGCGCTGCCGCACCTCGGCGCCCACGTCGCCCACGATCGCGACGACCATGACCTGCGGCTCGGCGACCGGGTTCTCCAGCCACACGCCGCCGAGGGCGCCGAGCGGCTCGAGGATCGCGGTCATCTGATCGAGCTTGGCGTGGAGGCCCTCCTGCCGCGCGAACTCGGCGGCCTCCGCCGGCGTGATGCGGAGGCCCCGCCAGTCGCTCTCGACGGCGTCCGGCGCGGCGGCGACCTCCTCCACGTAGGCGCGGTCGGAGCGGAGCGCGAAGATCCGCCGCTGCTCCATCTGCTGACCGATCTCGTCGAGCGGCGCCTCGGGGGTCGGGGTGGAGGTCGCCGCATCGACGTCTTCGCTCGACGCGCGGGTCGACGCGCGGTCCTCCGGCCGCAGGGCCGTGGCGACGGCGAGGGTGCCGGACGCGACGAGGGCGACCGCCGCGACGGCGACCACGGCGCGGGGGATGCGGGGCGCGGCGGTGCGGGGCATGCGGTCGACCTCTCCGCGGAGGGTGCGTCCGCGAGGCGATCCTCTCCCGAGGTGGCGCCGGCGGGCAATGGCCGGGCCGGATCCTCCCTGCCCCGTCATCTACACTCCAGTCGATGCCTGCCTCTACCCCGATCGCCCCGCGCGTCCAGCGCGTGATCCGGGGGCTCGCCGCATCCACCACCGCCACGTTCGTGGCCGCGCTCTTCCACGAGGCCGGCGGCGGGGCCGCCCCGTCGTGGGTCGTCGTCGCGTTCGGGCTCGCGCTCGCGTCGCTCGCGGCCATCGCGCTCGCCGGCACGCGCGCGTCGCTCTGGCGGCTCACGGCCGCGGTCGGCGTCAGCCAGCTCCTCTTCCACGGGCTCTTCACGGCGGCGGGCGACGCGGCGGGCGCGACCGCCGCGGATCCGCACGCGGGCATGGCGGGGCACGGCGCCCTGCCGCTCGCGATCCCCGGCCTCGACGGCGCGTCCGCCGGCGCAGCGTCCGCGCTAGACGCCGGCATGCTCCTCTCGCACGGCGCCGCGCTCGTGGTCACCGTGCTCGCGCTCCGCCACGGCGAGGCGGCCCTCCGCGCGCTCGTCCGCGCCTCCGGCGTCCGCGTGCTGCTCGCCCTCGCGATCCCGTTCCTGCGCCCCGACGGCCGCCCGGCCGCCGCGCTCGCCCGCGCCGCCCGCGCACCCCGACCGCTCGGCGACCTCGTCGCCCGGATCGGCCGGCTGCGCCACCGCGGTCCGCCGCGCGCCCTCGCCGCCTGACCCGCGCGACCGTCGTCGCGACGCGGCCGCCTGCCCGCGCAGGCGCCGCCCCTCCTCCTTCCCTCCCTCCGGACGCCGGCACCGCCGCGTCCGCTCCCGGGGCCGCCCCCGCGCGGCCCGGAACAGGACACCCGCCATGACCACCTCATCCACCCCCGCCCCCCGCCGCCGGATCCTCCGCTCGGCCACCGCGCTCGTCGGCGGCGTCGCGCTCGCCGTGGCGATGCCGCTCGCCGCCTCGGCGCACGTGCGCGTCTCGCCCGACCAGGCCGCGGCCGGCAGCTACAGCACCCTGACGTTCAAGGTCCCGACCGAGTCCGCGACCGCGACGACCACGAGCGTCACGGTCGACCTGCCGAAGGACACCCCCTTCTCCAGCCTCTCCACCGAGCCCGTCCCCGGCTGGACCGCGAAGGTCACCACCGAGAAGCTCGACACCCCGGTGAAGACCGACGACGCGACCATCACCGACGCGCCCATCGAGGTCACCTGGACCGCGGACGACGGCGTGGGGCTGAAGGCCGGCGAGTTCCAGCGGTTCACGGTGTCCGTGGGCCCCGTGCCCGAGACCGGGAGCATCATGCTGCCCGCGCACCAGGGCTACTCGGACGGCTCCGTCGTCGACTGGGACCAGGCGACGCCCGCGTCCGGCGAGGAGCCGGAGCACCCCGCGCCCACGCTCTACGTGCAGGACGCGCCGCCCGCCGACGCGATGAGCGCCATGAGCACCACGGCGCCCGGCGCCTCCGCCGCGACGGCGACCACGGCGTCCTCGACGGACGCCGCCGGCAGCGCGGTCGCGGTGGGCCTCGGCGTGGGCGGGCTCGCCCTCGGCGCGGTCGCGCTCGTCGTGGCGGTCTTCGCCCTGACCCGCGTGCGCCGCGAGGGCGGCGGCCAGGCGTGACGCCCGGACACCGGATGCGCCCGAGCCCCCCTCCCGCGGGCGCGCCCGCCGCTCCGCGCCGCCGCCTCCTGCGGGTCGCGGCCGCGCTCTCCGGCGCGGCCCTCGCGACGGCCGCGCTCGCGCTCGTCGGCCTCGGCCAGGGGAGCGGGCCGGACGGCGCGCTGCCCGCCTCGGCGCACGACTACCTCGTCTCGAGCTCGCCCGCGGCCGGATCCACGATCGACGCCGCGCCGTCGGAGGTCACGCTGACCTTCAACGACGTGATCCTCGACCTCGGCGCGCCCGGCGGCGACGCGGGCGGGTCGTCGGCCGCGGCGGGCGGTTCCTCGATCGTGCAGGTCACGGGCCCCGACGGCCAGGGCACGCACTTCGAGACGGGCTGCGCCGTGAACGCCGGACGCGCGGTCACCGTGCCCGTGGCGCTCGGCGGATCCGGCGAGTACACGGTGACGTGGCGCGTGGTCTCGGCGGACGGGCATCCGGTGTCCGACTCGATCGCGTTCACGTACCAGGCGCCCGCGGGCGCGGCGGCGTCGGCGGGATCGGCCTCCGGGCCCGCGTGCGCGGCGGCCCAGGAGGGCGCCTCGGGGTCCGGCGCGGGTAGCGGATCCGGCTCCGCGGGCGGATCCGCGACCGGCGAGACCGGCACCGCCGCGGGCCAGGAGCAGGGCATCGCGCCCTACCTCGGCGTGATCGTCGGCGTGGGCATCGGCATCGTCGTGCTCGCGGCGGCCGCGGTCGTGCTCATCGTGGTGACCGGGCGGCGGAAGCCGGCCGGCGCGGCGGCCCGCCCGCCCCGCCCCGCGGACGACGACGACGGCGGCCCGCCCGCCGCCTGACCGCGCGCCACGGACCGCGACGGGCCCGGATCCTCCGCGGATCCGGGCCCGTCGTCGTGCCGGTGCCGGCACCGATGCCGATGCCGCCGCCGGCACGGCCCGCGGATCAGCCCGCCGCCGGCCCCATCAGCTCGACCGCGCGCGCGAGGGCGTCGCGGCACGCGCGGATCCCCGGCCGGTCGAGGCTGCCGACGCGCGACGACGTGAACACCGTGCGCCGGGGCGATCCCGGTAGCCCGACGAGCCGCACGTCGGGCTCGCGGCCGGCCCACACGAGGTCCGGCAGCACGGACGCCGCGTGGCCGCCGCGCACCAGGTCGATGTGCGCCTGCAGGTCGGCCGTCACGTAGCGCACGTCCGGCTCGAAGCCCGCGACGCGGCACACCTGCTCGGCGAAGTGGCGCGACGCGGTGCCGGCCGGCTCCATCACCCACGGCAGGCGGCGCGCCTCCGAGACGGTGCGGACGTCCTCGCGGCCGGGCGGCAGGCCGAGGCGGAGCGGATCCACGCACAGCTCCTCGCGGTCGAGGTCGGCCGGCCGGGGCGCCGCGTGCGCGGGGTACTGCTCGGCGATGACGAGGTCGTGGTCCCGCGCCCACACGTCGTGCAGGCCCGACTCGGGCTCGCGCATCGTGATCTCGACCCGGAGGTCGGGGTAGTCGTCGCGGAGGATCGTGAGCGCCGGCGGCACGAGCGCGAGCAGCGCGGACTGGAACGCGGCGATGCGGATGGTGCCGGACACGTTCGCGAGCGACGCGTTCACCTCGGTCTCGGCGCGCTCCAGCCGCTCGAGCAGGGCCGTCGTGTGCTCGACGAGGATCTCGGCCTGCGGCGTGAGCACCACCCGTCGGCCGACCCGGCGCAGCAGCGGGACGCCCGCCTCGCGCTCCAGCTGCGAGAGCTGCTGCGACACCGACGACGGGCTGAACGACAGCGCGTCGGCGACCGCGCCGATCGTGCCGCGGAGCTTGAGCTCGCGCAGGAGCCGCAGCCGTCGCATCTCGAGCACGTGCGCCTCCCGCGGGATCCCAGGCGAGCATGGAATCATCGGCAGGACCGCACGATGATCATCGGAAACGTTCAGCGCATCCGACGAGAGCATGGTCGCACACTGGGGGGACGCGCCCGCCGCGCGGCCGACGACGACGGGGCCGAAGGCCCACACGAGACGAAGAGGTTCCCGCATGACCGCCGAGACCGCATCCGCCCCCGAGACCGCCGCGATCCCGACGTCCGTCGGCGTCTCCGCCCGTGATCGCGACGACCTCGCCGACCGGTCCGTCGCGCTCGTGCGCACCTGGCTCGCGGAGGCGGCCCAGCACCCCGCCGACCCGTCCGCCGAGCGCCTCGCGGGCGTCCTCAAGGACGAGAACGGCCTCGACTTCACCATCGGCTTCGTCGACCGGGTCGTGCGCCCCGAGGACCTGCCGGTCGCGGGCAACAGCCTCGCCGCGCTCACCGCCAAGACCCCCGGCTTCCTGCCCTGGTACATGCAGGGCGCGATCCGCGCGGGCGGCATCCTCGGCCCCGTCCTGCCGCAGGTCGTGGTGCCCGTCGCGCGCCGCGTGCTGCGCGAGATGGTCGGGCACCTCATCGTCGACGCGACGAGCGACAAGCTCGGGCCGGCCATCGAGAAGCTGCGCGCGGGCGGATCCCGCCTCAACCTCAACCTGCTGGGCGAGGCCGTGCTCGGCGAGCAGGAGGCCGCGCGCCGCCTGGCCGGCACGCGCGAGCTGCTCGCCCGCGACGACGTGGACTACGTCTCCATCAAGGTGTCGAGCGTCGTCTCGCAGCTGTCGATGTGGGCGTTCGACGAGGCCGTCGAGAAGGTCGTCGAGCGCCTGACCCCGCTGTACGAGCTGGCGTCGGAGGCGGCCAGCCCCAAGTTCATCAACCTCGACATGGAGGAGTACAAGGACCTCGACCTCACCATCGAGGTGTTCACGCGCGTGCTCGACCAGCCGCAGCTGAAGGACCTCGAGGCCGGGATCGTGCTGCAGGCGTACCTGCCCGACGCGCTCGCCGGTCTCCAGCGGCTGACGGCGTGGGCGCAGGAGCGCCGCGCGGCGGGCGGGGCGCCCATCAAGGTCCGCATCGTCAAGGGCGCGAACCTCGCGATGGAGCAGGTCGACGGCCGGATGCACGACTGGCCCGTCGCCACCTGGGCCACCAAGGAGCAGACCGACACGCACTACAAGCGCATGCTCGAGCACGCGCTCCAGCCCGCCGCGGCCGACGCCGTGAAGGTCGGCGTCGCCGGGCACAACCTCTTCGACGTCGCGTACGCGTGGCTGCTCGCCGAGGAACGCGGCGTGACCGACCGGATCGAGTTCGAGATGCTGCTCGGCATGGCGACCGGCCAGGCCGAGGCCGTGAAGCGCACGGTCGGCGGGCTGCTGCTGTACACGCCCGTCGTGCACCCGACCGAGTTCGACGTGGCGATCTCGTACCTCATCCGCCGCCTGGAGGAGAACGCGAGCCAGGAGAACTTCATGTCGGCGGTGTTCGAGCTGAGCACGTCAGCTGAGCTGTTCGCGCGCGAGGAGTCGCGGTTCCGCTCGTCGCTCGCCGCCGTCGACGACACGATCCCGGCGCCGAACCGCACGCAGGACCGCCGCTTCCCGCCGGAGCTCGACGACGCGGACCCGCTGGCCGAGCCCGAGGCGCACGAGGAGCCCGAGGTCGAGATCGACCCGCAGCTCACGAACGTGGTGCAGGGCTTCACGCGCGGATCGCTGCTCACGCCCGACGCGCTCGTGGACCCCGACGCCTCCACCACGCCCTTCCACAACGCCGCCGACACGGATCCGGCGCTGCCGACGAACCGCGCCTGGGGCCGCGAGATCCTGGCGCGCGTGGAGGCCTCGCGGCTCGGCGTCGCGACCATCGACGCCGCGCGCATCGACTCCACCGACCAGCTGGACGACATCATCGACGGCGTGCGCACGGCCGCCGCCGCGTGGGGCGCCCGCCCCGGCGACCAGCGCGCCGCGCTGCTGCACCGCGTGGGCGTCGCCATCGAGCGCAACCGCGCGCGCCTCATCGAGGTCATGGCCTCCGAGACCGGCAAGACCATCGCCGAGGCCGACCCCGAGGTCAGCGAGGCCGTGGACTTCGCGCACTACTACGCCGAGCGCGCCCGCGACCTCGACCGCGTGCAGGGCGCCCGGTTCGTGCCGTCGCGCGTCACCGTCGTGGCGCCGCCGTGGAACTTCCCCGTCGCGATCCCCGCGGGCAGCATGCTCGCGGCCCTCGCCTCTGGCAGCGGCGTGGTCATCAAGCCCGCCGGCCAGGCCCGCCGATCCGGCGCCGTGCTGGTCGAGGCGCTCCGCGAGGCCGGCGTGCCGCGGGAGCTCCTCGCGCTCGTCGACGCCGGCGAGGCCGAGTTCGGCGAGCACCTCATCGCGCACCCCTCGGTCGACCGCGTGATCCTCACGGGCGGCTACGAGACCGCCGAGGTCTTCCGCTCCTGGCGCTCGGACCTCCCGCTCCTCGCGGAGACCAGCGGCAAGAACGCCATCATCGTCACGCCCAGCGCCGACCTCGACCTGGCCGCGGCCGACGTCGTGAAGAGCGCGTTCGGCCACGCCGGCCAGAAGTGCTCGGCGGCGAGCCTCGTGATCCTCGTGGGCTCGGTCGGCAAGTCGCGCCGCTTCCTCACGCAGCTCACCGACGCGGTGTCGTCGCTGCGCGTCGGCTACCCGTCGGATCCCACCACGCAGATGGGCCCGATCATCGAGCCGGCCGCCGGCAAGCTCAAGCACGCGCTCACGCAGCTGGGCGTCGGCGAGAAGTGGCTCGTGGAGCCCGAGGCGAAGGACGAGACCGGCCGCCTCTGGTCGCCGGGCGTGCGCGACGGCGTGAAGCCCGGGTCGTACTTCCACCTCACCGAGTTCTTCGGCCCCGTGCTCGGCGTGATGCGCGCGCGGAACCTCGAGGAGGCCATCCGCTTCCAGAACGCGATCCCGTACGGCCTCACCGCGGGCCTGCACAGCCTCGACGCGCGGGAGCTCGAGCAGTGGCTCGACACCGTCGAGGCGGGCAACCTCTACGTGAACCGCGGGATCACGGGCGCCATCGTGCAGCGCCAGCCGTTCGGCGGCTGGAAGCGCTCCTCGGTCGGATCCGGCACCAAGGCCGGCGGCCCGAACTACCTCATGGGCCTCGGCTCCTGGGTCGCGGACGAGGGCCGGCACTCGAGCTCGCTGCACCTGCGCGGGCTGTCGCCGCGGGTCACGGAGCTCATCGAGTCGGCGCAGCCCGCCATCCGCTACGAGGACTTCGACCTCGTCCGCCGCTCCGCGCTCAGCGACGCGGTGGCCTGGCACGACGAGTTCGGCCAGGTGAAGGACCCGAGCGGCCTCGGCGTGGAGCGCAACCTGTTCCGCTACCGGCCGCTGCCCGTCACGGTGCGGCTCACGGAGTCGGGTGCGCTCGCCGACCTGCTGCGCGTGCTCGCGGCCGGGCGCCTGGCGCGCGCCGAGATGCACGTGTCGGTCCCGGGGATCCTCCCGGCCGGCCTCGGCCAGGTGCTCGACGACCTGCCGAGCGTGCACGTGACCATCGAGACCGACGACGCGTGGCTCGCCCGGGTCGCCGCCGACGGCATCGTGACGGAGCGCGTGCGGCTCGTCGCCGCCCGGGACGCGCGGCTCGTGGAGGCGCGGGCCCTGTCCGACGCGCTGCGCGGCACGCCCGACGTGGCCGTGTTCGCCGACGAGGTCACCGCGGCCGGCCGCGTCGAGATGCTCACGTTCCTGCGCGAGCAGGCCATCAGCATCACGGCCCACCGCTTCGGCAACCCGGACGACTGGAGCGAGGCGGTCATCTAGGTGACCACGGTCGAGGTCCGCGCGCTCGCGGCCTCGGAGGTCGGGCGGCTCGAGCGGGAGGAGCCGTCCGGCCGCGGGTTCGCGCGCGCGATGTGGGCCGCGCAGGAGGCGGGTAGATCCACGCTGCTCGTCGCGTGGGACGGCGACCGGCCGCTCGGATCCGGCCAGCTCGACACCCGCGGCGCCGTGCCCGAGCTGCGGAACCTGCGGGTGGACGCGGCCGCGCGGGGTCGCGGCGTCGGCACGGCGATCGTCCGCGCGGCCGAGGAGCGCGTCACCCCCGGCCGCCTCACCGTCGGCGTCGGCCTCGACAACCCGCGCGCCCGGGCGCTGTACGAGCGGCTCGGCTACCGCGGCACGGGGGAGATGACGACGACCTCGTACGCGTACGTCGACGACGCGGGCGTCACCCGGCAGGCGACGGAGACGGACGAGACGCTGGCGCGCGACCTGGGATAACGGGCACGGCCGCCGCAGGGATCCGCGACCCTGGACGGATGCAGCGCTCCGAGACCGTCGACCGCGCCCGGACGCTCTGGGACGACGGCCGGCGGCGCGAGGCGATCGTCGAGCTGCGGACGCGCGTCCGGGAGGAGCCGTGCGATGCGGTCGCGCGCCTGCTCCTGGCGTCCTGGTACCGGGAGGTCCGCGCGCCCGACCAGGCCGGCCGGTGGGGCGTCGCGCTCCCGGGCTGGACGACGGCCCGCGAGCGCGAGCTGCTGGCGCGCCTGATCGCCTCCTCCGGCGTGCGCGACGAGCAGCTCGGCCGCTTCCTCGCGCTGCCCGCGGGCGAGCGGCCCGCCGAGCTCGACGAGGTCATGGCGGTCGTGGGCGGGCTGCGCGCCCCCGACGGCTGGCGCGGGGCCAAGCCGCTGCGGCGCCGCGACCTGCGGAGCCGGATCGCGCACGCCGTCCACGTGCTCGGCTGGGTGCTGCTCGCGGGCGCCCTCCTCATGTCCGGCCTCGTGGCGCTGGCCGGCGGCGACGCCACGCCTCCCGCGCGCGGCGGCGTCGCGCTGGGGCTCCTGCTGCTCGCCGTGGCCGCGCTCGTGGAGGGGACGCGGGCGCGACGCGGCTGGTGGTGGATCGGCCCGTCGTCCGCGCTGCTCGCCGCGGCCCTGGTGGCGGCCGCCGTGGCGCTCGCGCGGATGGCGGTCTGAGCGCCGCCTAGGGTCGTCACGTGATCCCCGCTCTCGCCGCCGTGCACGTGTCGGTGGTGCCGGTCGCCCCGTCCGCCGACCGCCCCGCGCGCACCGCCGCCGGCCGCGACGCGCTGCGGGCGCTCGCCGCGGATGTCGTGGGCGCGGATCCCGCCGACGTCACCGTCCGCGCCCGCTGCGCGACCTGCGGCGGACCGCACGGCCGGCCCGTGCTCGGCGGATCCCGCGCGCTCGACGGCCTGCACGCGAGCGTCGCGCACGCGGGCGACGCCGTTGTCGTCGCGGTCAGCGCCGGCGGCCGGATCGGGATCGACGCCGAGCCGCGGGGCCGCGAGGCGCCGCCCGGGACGACGCTCGCGGAGTGGGTGCGGATCGAGGCGGTGCTGAAGGCCGACGGGCGCGGGCTCCGCGTCTACCCGTCGCTCGTGCGGTTCGCGGGCGACGCGCACGGGTCCGTCGCGTGGATCGACGGCGAGCCCGCGCGCTACCGGGTGGTCGACGCGGAACTCGGGAGCGGCCTGGTCGCGGCGGTCGCGCGGCGCGGCCTCGGGCAGGTGGTCGTGCGGATCCGGGACCCGGACGGGACGGGATCCTGCGCCTGACCCCTCAGCGCCGCCCGACCCGCGGCAGCTGCGGCAGCGGCCCGTCCGTGAGCCACGCCCGCAGCAGCGCGCCCGCGTCGCCGGCGGCGCCGACGAGGTCGGCGGTGGTGCGCGGCGCCGTCCACGCCGGATCGGTCCAGCGGAGGAGCAGCGCGCGCCATGCCGCGTCGCCGAGCGTCAGCCGGAGCGCGTGCACCGCGAGGGCGCCGCGCTTGTAGACGACGTCGTCGAACATCGCCTCGGGGCCGGGATCGCCGATGCCGACCTGCGTGCCGTACCGGTCGAGGCGCGCGTGGTGCTGGCGCGCGAGCGCGTCCGTGGTCGGGCCCCCGGACTCCTCCGACCACAGCCACTCGGCGTAGCAGGCGAAGCCCTCGTTGAGCCAGATGTGCTGCCACGACGCGAGGCCCACGGAGTTGCCGAACCACTGGTGCGCGAGCTCGTGGGCGACGAGCCGCTCGGATCCGCCCGTGCCGTCCGCGTGGTTCGAGCCGAGCACGGCCATCGCCTGCGCCTCGAGCGGGATCTCCAGCTCGTCGTCCGTGACGACCACGCGGTACTCGCCGAACGGGTACGGCCCGAACAGCGTCTCGAAGAAGGCCATCATGCGCGGCACGAGCGCGAGGTCCTGCAGCACCCGGGCCTCGCGCGGCTTCGGGTACGCGAAGACGGCCTGGGTGGATCCGGCGGGCACGCGCTTCTCGACGTACCGGCCGATCTGCACGGTCGCGAGGTACGGCGCGGTGGGCGCGTCCTGCTCGTAGGTCCAGGTCGCGCGGCCGGAGCGCTCGAGCCGGGACACGAGCCGGCCGCTCGCGACCACCGAGTAGTCGACCTCGCACGCGACGCGGATCCGGAACGCGGCCCGCAGGTCCGGCCGGTCGTTGCAGGGGAACCACGTGGATGCGCCGCTCGGCTGCGACGCCACGAGCACGCCGTCGCCGAGCTCCTCCCAGCCGAGGTCGCCCCAGACGGTGCGGCGTGGCCCGGGCTCGCCGGAGTAGGCGACGTCGACCGTGAAGGACGCGCCCGCGGGGATGGGCGCCGCGGGCGTGACCACGAGGCGGCCGCCGCGCTGCACGTGCCGGGTCTCGCGGCGGCCGTCGACGCGGACGTCGCCGGCGCGGAGGCCCGTGAGGTCGAGCTCGAACCGGGGGAGGTCCTCGCGGGCCGTGGCGGTGATCACCGCGCGCGCCTTGAGACGGTTGCGGGCCACGCGGTAGTCGAGGTCGAGGTCGTAGCGCTCCACGGAGTACGCGGCGGAGCCGACCTCGGGGGTGTAGCCGTCGCCGGACGCGGGTCCCGCCGCGGCCCTCACCGGCGACCGGTGGTCGCGGGGGCGGGGGAGTCGACGGAGGCGGAGGCGGCCGACGCGGCGGCGTCGGCAGCGGGCGCGGCGTCCGCCGGCAGGTAGCGTCCCGTCTTCACCTCGCGCCACGGGCCGATCGGGTTGCCGCTCCAGCGGCTCGCGTCGGGCACGAGCTCGCCGCGCATCACGAGGCTCGCGGGGCCCACGGTGGCCTGCGGGCCGATGCGCGCCGCGGGGAGGATGACGCTGTGCGGCCCGAGGGTCGCACCGGCGTCGAGGGTGACGGTGTCCATGCTCATGATCCGATCATGGAACAGATGCGTCTGCACGACACAGCCGCGGTTGATCGTGGATGCGTCCCCGAGGGTCACCAGGTCGGCCTCGGGCAGCCAGTGCGAGTCGCACCACACGCCGGATCCGATGCGGGCGCCGAGGCTCCGCAGCCACCAGACGAGCGCGGGCGTGCCGGCGGCCGACGACGCGAACCAGGGCGCGGCCACCATCTCGGTGAACACGTCGGAGACCTCGCTGCGCCACACGAACGACGACCACAGCGGGTGCTCCTCCGCGCGGATGCGGCCGATGAGGATCCACTTGGCCGTCGTCGAGATGCCCGCCGCCACCGCGCCCGCCACGAGCAGCACGACGCCGCCGAGCAGGAACGCGACGAGCGGCCCCCACGCCTCCGTGATCGCGGCGAGCGTCACGAGCACGGCCAGGCCGATCGCGCAGGTCACGAGCACGGGCACGACGCGCAGCAGCTCCCAGAGGATCCGGGCCACGCGCAGCCGGGTCGGCGGCCGGAACGTGCGCGAGTCGTCGGCGGCGGCGACCGTGCGGCGGAGCCGGACGGGCGGGGAGCCGAGCCAGGAGGATCCGGCCTTCGACTTCGTGGGCGCCGCCGAGAGCACGGCGACGAGGCCGTCCTTCGGGACCTTGTGGCCGGGCCCGGCCATGCCCGAGTTGCCGAGGAACGCGCGCTGGCCGATCTCGGCGCGGGCGACGCGCATCCACCCGCCGCCGAGCTCGTAGCCGGCCACGAGCGTGTCGTCGGCGAGGAAGGCGCCGTCGCGGATCGTGGTCATCGCGGGGATGAGGAGCACGGTCGACGCCTCCACGTCCTTGCCGACGCGCGCGCCGAGGAGGCGCAGCCACACGGGCGTGAAGAGGCCGGCGTAGAGCGGGAAGAGCACGGTGCGGGCGAGGTCGAGCAGGCGCTCCGTGGTCCAGAGCTGCCAGCCGACGCGGCTCCGCACCGCGTGGATGCCCTCGGTCACGCCGAGGCCGAGGAGGCGCACGGATCCGACCACCAGCAGCGCGAGCACCAGCCCGGTGGCGAGCACCGCGGGCACGAGCGCGCCGAGGCCGCGCCACCACGTTTCGCCGAGGTCGGCGGATCCGCGGATCGCCGTCGCGAGGATCCCGCCGCCCGCGACGAACGCCACGACGGGCACGAGCGCGGTCGCGACCGAGGCGGCGCCGTACGCCGCGACCCAGCGCGTGTTCCGCGGCGGCCGGTGGTCGGGCCACCACACGCGGGCCTTGCCCTCGCGCGCGGCGGGGGATCCGGCCCAGCGCTGGCCGGACGGCACGCGCCCGAAGACCGCGGAGCCCGGCGCGATCTCCGCGCCCTTGCCGATGCGCGTGCCCGGCAGCAGCGTCGAGCGCGTGCCGACCGTGGAGCCCGCGCCGATGCGGACCGCGCCGACGCGCACGGTGTCGCCGTCGATCCAGTACCCGGAGAGGTCGACCTCGGGCTCGACGGAGGCGCCGCGGCCGATCCGGAGCATGCCCGTGACGGGCGGCAGCGTGTGCAGGTCGACGTCGTCGGCGATGCGCGCGCCGAGAGCCCGCGCGTAGTACGTGATCCACGGCGCGCCCGCGAGCCCGACCGCGCCGATCTGCTGCGCGATCTGCTCGGCCAGCCACAGCCGCAGGTGCCAGCGGCCGCCGCGCGGGTGGTCGCCCGGCGTGAGGCCGCGGAGCAGGAGGCGCGCGGCGATCGCGGAGATCGCCATGCGGCCGAACGGCGTCGCGAAGAGGAGGAGGCCCGGCACGAGCAGCCAGAGGGGGACGGACGGCAGCGCGTCGAACCCGCCGAGCGGCCGCAGCAGCGCGGAGCCCGTGAGCAGGAGCGCGAGCCAGCGGAGGCTCTGCAGGGCGAGGAGGGGCGCGCCGAGGAGGGTCTGGATCCACTGCGTGCGGCGCGGCGTCGGCCGCACGTCCACCTGCGGTCCGGTGCGCGCGGCCCGCGGCGCGCGTCCGGCCATGGCCGCGTGCATGGCGCCGAGGCGCGGGTGGGCGTAGACGTCGGCGACCGTGAACTCGGGGTCGAGGGTGCGGATCCGGGCCACGAGCTGGGCGGCCGACAGGGATCCGCCGCCGAGGTCGAAGAAGTTGGCGTCGGCGCTCGCCACGGGCGTGCCCAGCGCGGCGGACCACATCTCGGCGAGCGGGCGCAGCTCGGCGTCGAGGTCGGCGCCCTCGTCGCCCGCGGCGCCGGGCAGCGGCCAGGGGAGCGCGGCGCGGTCGACCTTGCCGGAGGTGCGCGTGGGCAGCGACTCGACCACGCCGATGAGCGGCACGAGCGCCGCCGGCAGCGCGACGCGGAGGCGCTGCACGGCGTCCTCGCGCGAGAAGGTCGCGGGATCCCGCGGCACGAGGTATCCGACGAGCACCGGGTTGCCCGCGCCCGTGGTCTGCACCGCGACGGCCGCGCCCTGCACGTCGTCGAGCGCCTGCAGCGCCGCCTCGATCTCGCCCAGCTCGATGCGCCGCCCGCCGACCTTCACCTGGTCGTCGGCGCGGCCCTGGAACACGAGGCCCTCCGCCTCGAAGCGCACGAGGTCGCCCGAGCGGTAGGCGCGGTCCCAGCCGAGCGCGGGGAAGGGGGCGTACTTCTCGGCGTCCTTGGCGGGATCCAGGTAGCGGGCCAGCCCGACGCCGCCGATGATCAGCTCGCCCACGCCGCCCTCGGGCACGCGCGCGCCGTCGGCGTCGACCACCGCGAGGGTCCAGCCGTCGAGCGGCAGGCCGATGCGCACCGGTCCCGGCCCGCCGAGCGGCGCCGCGCACGCGACGACGGTCGCCTCGGTGGGGCCGTACGTGTTCCAGACCTCGCGGCCGTCGGTCGCGAGGCGCTGGCCGAGCTCGGGCGGGCAGGCCTCGCCGCCGAAGATCAGCAGCCGCACGTTCTCGAGCGATTCCGCAGGCCACAGCGCCGCGAGCGTCGGCACGGTGGACACGATCGTCACGCCGTGCGTCGTGAGCCAGGGCCCGAGGTCCATGCCGCTGCGGACGAGGCTGCGCGGTGCCGGCACGAGGCACGCGCCGTGGCGCCAGGCGAGCCACATCTCCTCGCAGCTGGCGTCGAACGCGACCGACAGGCCCGCGAGCACGCGGTCGCCGGGGCCGATCGGCTCGTCCTGCAGGAAGAGGCGCGCCTCGGCGTCGACGAAGGCCGCGGCCGAGCGGTGCGAGACCGCGACGCCCTTGGGGGTGCCGGTGGATCCCGAGGTGAAGATGATCCACGCGTCGTCGCCGGGCGCGGGCGGCGTCACGAGGGGGAGCGCGGAGGTGGAGGCGTGCGCGGCGGCGGCGGGGAGGATCCGGAGCGCGGCCGCCGTGGCGCGTGCGGTGTCGCCCGCGCTGCCCTCGCCGGCGTCCGCGGCGCCGTCCTCGTCGGCGGTGCGCGGCGTGTACTCGCCCGTGCCCGTGACGACGCCCGCGACGCGCGCCTCGCCGAACACCAGCCGCGCGCGCTCCTCGGGGTCGTCCGCGTCGACCGGCACGTAGGCGGCGCCGGCCGCGAGCACGCCGAGCACCGTGACGTAGAGGTCGCGGGACCCGGACGGCATCCGGATCCCGACCCGGTCGCCCTTCTCCACGCCCGCCTCCCGCAGAGACGCGGCGACCTGCACGACGCGCGCCATGAGCTCGCGGTAGCTGAGGGCGCCGTCGCCGTCCTCGATGGCGGACGCGTCGGGGTGCGCGGCGACGGTCGCGCGGAGCACGTCCACGAGCGTGCGCGCGGGAGTGACGGCGTCGGCCCCGTCGAGGACCCGCTGCGCGTGGGCGGGGGCGGCGGCCTCGGCGACGACCGCTGCGGCGGCGGCGGCGACCGCGGCGGCCTCCTCCGGCGGAGCGCCCGCGGCCCGTGCGTCGTCGTGCGGCGTCGCCGCCTCCGGGGAGGACTCGGGCATGTGATCTCCGTTCGGACGGTGCGGCGTGCGTACTGTCGGGCCTCCGGGTGAACGGGAGGTGGAATCGCGGCGACCCCGGGACTCCGGCGCCCGCGCGGAGGATCAGCCGGCCGCGAGCGCCTCGTCCACCAGCCGCCGGGCGTCGGCGTCGGCGGCGCCGAGCCGCCGGGCGAGCTGCGCGTACGCGGCGGCGGATGCCCGCAGCGCCGCCGGCACGTCGTCCTGCGCCGCGACGAACGACCCGGCGCGTCCGCGCGTCTCGATCACGCCGTCCGCCTCGAGCTCCTTGTACGCCCGCGCGACCGTGTTGACGGCGACGCCCGCCTGCTCGGCGAGCGCCCGCACGGTCGGCAGCCGCGCGCCGACCGGCAGCTCGCCCGCCGCGGCCCGGCGCGCGACCTCCGCGCGGAGCTGCTCGTAGGGCGGGATCGCGGAGCCCGGGTCGATGCGGTAGCCGGGCGCGGGATCCATGCGCCGAGGCTAGCGAGCCGCGGGCCGCCGCCGGGCGCGACATGCACGGCGCGCGCACCCGCCGAGCGCGCCGGCAGGGGAGGATGGACGCGCGGCACGCACGGCCGCCGACAGGAGGTCCCGCATGTCCGAGCTCGAGCTGATCACGATGTGGTCGCGCGCCCGCAAGCAGATGATCACGAGCCAGCTCGGGCCGATCTTCCTGCTCACCGCGACGGTGTTCCTGCTGCGCACCGGCCTCGCCGACGCCGACCTCGGCACGCGCCTCGCGGCCGCCCTGATCCTGCTCGCCACCGGCGCCCTCGGCGCGGCCGTGCAGTTCTCCATCAACTCGCAGGCCATCGCGATCGCCCGCGACCTCCGCGAGTCCGGCGCCTCCTCGCACGCGGCGCGCGTGGTCATCGCCGCCGCGGGCCTCACGAACCTCGTCCGCTACGCGATCCCGGCGCTCTTCGTCGTCATCTACGTCGTGATCCTGGTGGCGCTGTTCGCCTAGGCGGATCGGCTAGCCCTACTCCAGCGTCCGGTTCACCAGCCGCGAGAGCACGATCGCGCTGCGGGTGTGGTCGACGTTCGGGGCGAGGCGCACCTTCTCGAGCGCGTCCTCGAGGCTCGGGATGTCGCGGGAGCGGATGCGCACGATCGCGTCGGCGTCGCCCGTGACGGTGCCCGCGTCGACGACCTCGGGGACGCCCTGGAGGATCCGGCGCAGCTCGTCGGGCGCGACCGTCCCGCGGCAGAACAGCTCCACGTAAGCCTCGGTGCTGAGGCCGTCGACGGCCGGGTCGACCTGGATCGTGAAGCCGCGGATCACGCCGTCGGCCACCAGCCGGTCGACCCGCCGCTTCACCGCGCTGGCCGAGAGGCCGACGGTGCCGCCGATGTCGCCGTAGCCGGCGCGTCCGTTCTGGCGGAGGAGGTCGATGATCCGGTGGTCCAGGTTGTCCATGCTCCGAGCCTATGGCGGGATCCTGCGCCGGACGGGGGTCGGACGCGCGGAATCCGCGCCGCGCCCCCTCGAACGGGCGTGATGCGCCTGCCAGGCTGACGGGAAGGCGTCCCCTCGGGGCTCTGGGACATCGTCCGCCTCCACGACCGCGCCCCGGCGCCGCACGAAGCAGGAGCACCATGCCCTCCACCCTCTCCCGGCCCGCGGACACCGCATCCGGCCGCACCCCCGTCGCGAAGCGCGTGCTGATGTGCCGGCCCGACCACTTCGACGTGGTCTACAAGATCAACCCCTGGATGGACCCGGCCGTCCCGACCGACACCTCGCTCGCGGTGCGCCAGTGGCAGACCCTGCACGACGCCTACGTGGGCCTCGGCATCCAGGTCGAGCTGATCGACGGCATCGCCGGCCTGCCGGACATGGTCTACGCGGCCAACGGCGGCTTCACGCTCGACGGCATCGCGTACGGCGCCGCGTTCCAGTTCCCCGAGCGCCAGCCCGAGGGTCCCGCGTACATGGACTGGTTCCGCGAGGCGGGCTTCGACGTGCGCGTGCCCGAGCAGGTCAACGAGGGCGAGGGCGACATCCTCCTCGTCGGCGACACGATCCTCGCGGGCACCGGCTTCCGCAGCGACAGCACCAGCCACGCCGAGGTGGCGCGGATCTTCGACCGCGAGGTCGTGACCCTCCGCCTCGTGAACCCGTCGTTCTACCACCTGGACACCGCGATCGCGGTGCTCGACGACGCGAACATCGCCTACCTGCCGAGCGCCTTCGACGCCGCGAGCCTCGACGAGATCGAGCGCCGCTACCCGGACGCCATCGAGGTCAGCGAGCAGGACGCGTCGATCCTCGGCCTCAACTCCTACAGCGACGGCCTGCACGTCGTCATCGCCGAGAAGGCCGTGGGCTTCGAGGCGTCGCTGCGCGAGCGCGGCTACGAGCCCATCGGCGTCGACCTGTCCGAGCTGCTGCTCGGCGGCGGCGGCGTGAAGTGCTGCACGCTCGAGCTGCGGCAGTAGGCCCGCGATGACCGACACGATCGACCGTCCCGCCGCCTCCGACGCCGGCGCCCTGGCCATCCACGCGGAGGAGGCGCACGCCGCGCACAACTACCACCCGCTGCCCGTCGTGGTCGCGTCCGGCCAGGGCGCGTGGGTCACCGACCTCGACGGCCGGCGCCTGCTCGACTGCCTCGCCGCCTACTCGGCCGTGAACTTCGGGCACTCCCACCCCGACCTCGTGCGGGCGGCGACCGAGCAGCTCGGGCGGATCACGCTCACGAGCCGCGCGTTCCACAACGACAAGCTGGGCCCGTTCGTCACGGCCCTCGCCGAGCTCGCCGGCAAGGACATGGTGCTGCCGATGAACACGGGCGCCGAGGCCGTGGAGTCCGGCATCAAGGTCGCGCGCGCGTGGGGCTACCGCGTGAAGGGCGTCGCCGCGGGCCGCGCGAAGATCATCGTGATGGCCGGCAACTTCCACGGCCGCACCACCACCATCGTCAGCTTCAGCGACGACGAGGAGGCGCGCGCCGACTTCGGCCCGTTCACGCCCGGCTTCGTGACGGTGCCGTACGGCGACGCCGCGGCGCTCGAGGCCGCGATCGACGCGGACACGGTCGCCGTGCTCGTCGAGCCGATCCAGGGCGAGGCCGGCATCGTCGTGCCGCCCGCCACGTTCCTGGCGGACGTGCGGCGCATCTGCACACGCGAGCGGGTGCTGATGATCGCGGACGAGATCCAGTCGGGCCTCGGCCGCACGGGCGCCACCTTCGAGTGCGACAACGCCGGCGTCGTGCCGGACCTCTACCTCCTCGGCAAGGCGCTCGGCGGCGGCATCGTGCCCGTCTCCGCGGTCGTCGGCGACGCGGACGTGCTGGGCGTCATCCAGCCGGGGCAGCACGGATCCACCTTCGGCGGCAACCCGCTGGCCGCGGCCGTGGGCCACGCGGTCGTCGAGATGCTCGCGACCGGCGAGCCGCAGGAGCGCGCGCGTCGCCTCGGCGCCGTGCTGCACGCGCGGCTCGCGGACCTCGTCGGGCACGGCGTGCTCGAGGTGCGCGGCCGCGGCCTGTGGGCCGGCATCGACATCGACCCCGCGCTCGCCACGGGTCGCGCGGTCTGCGAGCGGCTCGCCGAGCGCGGCGTGCTGGCCAAGGACACGCACGGCTCGACGATCCGGCTCGCGCCGCCCATCGTGGTGGAGGAGGAGGACCTCGTCTGGGCCGTCGACCAGCTCGCCGCGGTGCTCCGGGAGCTCGGGGCGCGCTGACCCGTCGCCCGACCGGTCCGCGCCCGGCCGCCCTACGGGGTGGTCGGGCGCCGTCGCGTCCGGGATCTGCCGGGTGCGGCCGGGGCGCGCGTCGCGATGGCGACCCCGGCCGCGACGCACACCACCACGATCGCGCCGAGCTGCACCGGCGAGAGCGTCTCGCGCAGCACGATCACGCCGAGCACCGCCGCGACCACCGGGCTGAGGCTCGTGAGCACGGCGAATAGCCGCGGGGTGATGCGGCGCAGGATCACGGTGTCGAGCGAGTAGGGCACGGCGGACGACAGCAGGCCGATCGCGACGAGCAGGACGAGGATCCGGCCGTCGATCGCGCCGACGTCGAGCGTGGTCAGCGCCCACGGCACGAGCACGACGAGGCTCACGACGCTCGCGACCGCGATCCCCTGGAAGCCCGGCAGCCGCTCCGCCACCCGGCGCGTGAAGACGATGTAGGCGGCCCACGTGACGGCGGCGGTCGCGCCGCAGACGAGGCCGAACGCGTCGATCCGCCCCTCGAGCCCCGTGAGCACGACGACGCCCGACGCGGCGACGAGCGCGCACGCCGCGTCGAGCAGGCGGCGCGACGCGAGCAGCGCGATGGACAGCGGCCCGAGGAACTCGATGGTCGCCGCGATGCCGAGGCCCAGCCGGTCGACGGCCGCGTAGTAGGAGAGGTTCATCAGCGAGAGCGAGAGGCCGAGCATCACGGCGGGCACGAGCTGCGCGCGCGTCATGCGGTGGATCCGCGGTCGCGCCACGGGCAGCACGAGCGCCGCCATCATCACCTGGCGGGCGGCGACGACGAGCACGGGGCCGACCGCGGGGATCGCGAGGCCGGCGAGCGATGACCCGAGGCTGACGCTGACGATGGTGCCGACCTGGAGGGCGGCGCCCGCGGCCGTGCTGCGCGGGCGGGAGCCGGGTCCGCCGGGAGCGGCCGCGTCCGTCGCGTCTGCGACCGCCGCCTCGACGCCGGCCGGGGTGGTGCCGGGCGCGGATCCGGGGTGCGCGCCCGCGGGGTCGACGGGGTCCCCGGGGCTGGTCACCCCGCGAGCGTACCGACGCGGGGCGCGGGCGACCGGGCGGGAGGAGGCGGCGTCGCGCGGCGGATCAGCGGACGAGGTCGCCGAAGGGCTCGGGCGGCGGCGGCAGCTCGCCCGCCGCGAGGAGCACCGCCGCCTCCAGCTCGTCGGCGACGTCCTCCCAGCGGTCGTCGCACGCGTCGCAGCCGCACGCGGGGAACGCCGCGGACGTCCGGCGGCTCGTGTGCAGCATCACCCCGGGGAACGACGTCCACTCGAGCGCGAAGGCCGGGCCGCTCCCGTCGCGCGGCGCGAGCCGGACGGTGCGCACGGCGTCGGGATGCGGGTCGGCGAGCGTCGGATCCGCGCCCGCGACGGCCGTCACGTCGTGCGTCGCCACGAGGTGCGCCACGAGCGCGTCGGCGACCGCGTGCAACGGCGCGAACCGCTCGAGGTGCGAGGTGCGCGAGTACGCGTCCTCGGGCGGCCCGTCCGCGAGGTCCCACCGGGAGCCGGAGGGGACGCCGGCGTCGTCGAGCGCGGGTGGCGCGTCGATGCGCGGGCGGATGTAGGCGGGCATCTCCGGAGGCTAGCGACGGGCCGCCCGGGGGCGCATTCCCCCGAACGGCCGCTCGCGGCGGACGTCGCTCAGTCGACGGATCCGCCTAGCGCGGCAGCGCGTTCCCGTCGGCGTCGAGGTGGTCGCGCCAGCTGCGCTTCGGCTCCCAGCCCAGCAGGCGGCGGGCCTTCGCGGTCGAGATGCCCGAGGAGTCCACGCGCTCGATCGCCCGCAGCTCGATGGCGTCGCCGTAGTGGCGGCGCAGCTCCGCGGCGAAGTCGTGCCCGCCCGCGTTGTCGGCCGCGGCGATGTAGAACACCTCGTGGCCCGGCAGGTCGGACGCGACCGACAGCACGATCGCGTCGGCCAGGTCGTCCGCGTCGATGTAGCTCCACAGGTTCGCCGTGAGCACGGACGCGTCGCGCACCTGCTTCCCGAGGTTCGACGCGTAGTTGTCGTCGTTGTGCACGGTGCTCGGGCGGAGCGAGATCACGCGGATGTCGGAGCGGCGCACGGCCGCGTCCATCAGCTGCTCGCCGAAGGCCTTGGAGAGCGCGTACGGATCCTGCGGGTGCAGCGGGTGCTCCTCGTCGACGGGCGCGTAGTCCGGCAGGAACGGCCGCTCGGGGAAGAAGTTGCCGACGATGCTCTCGCTCGAGATGTTGACGAAGCGCGGCACCCCGAAGCGCACGGCCGCCTCGATGAGGTGGAACGTCGACATGAGGTTCGTCTGCAGCACCACGTGGGCCGGGTTGCCGGTGGGCTGCGGGATGGCGGCGACGTGGACGACGGCGTCCATGCCGGCGACGACGGCGAAGGCGTCGCCCTGGTCGGTGAGGTCCGCCATCACGTAGCGGCCGGGCACGACGACGCCCGCGTCGAAGACGGGACGCACGAGGTCGACGCCCGTGACGTCGTGGCCCGCGGCGACGAGCGCCTCGACGGCGGCGCGGCCGACCTTGCCGCGGGATCCGGTGACGAGGACCTTCATGCGCCGACCCCCGCCTGGCCCTCGGGGGCCTTCATCACGATGGGCACGAACGGGTCGTCCTCGAGCCGCTCGGCGAACCAGGCCTCGTCGACGTAGCCCTCCGACCACAGCTTCATCGGGGTCGCGACGGTGGGCGTGAACAGCTCCCACCGGGTCCAGAGGCGCGCCTCCTCGGTCATCATCCGGCCGACCTCGCGGGTCCAGCGGACGACGAGGTGGTCGGCGGGCAGCAGGCGCTCGAACGCGGCCTGCGCCTCGGCGAGGCGGGCGGACCGGGTGCCGTCGCCCGAGACCTGCTCGGCGCTCAGCGCGAGGACGAGCGTCCAGGTCGTGCTCTGCAGCTCGGTGTCGCGGGGCCCGGACGCGTCGACGGCGGCGTCGGCTCCGGGCGATGCGGGGGTGGTGTCGTGGCTCATGCGGCGTCGCGCTCCTCGTGTCGATCGAGTCTGTCACGCGGGGTCGCCCGCGTCCGGAGCGCGAGGTGCACCAGGACGCCCGCCACGAGTGCGCAGAACGCCGCGCCCAGGCCGCCCACCGTGATCCCGGACGCCGCCACCACGAAGGTCGCCACCGCGGGCAGGTGCGCGCCCGGCTCCCGCATCGCGGACGCCAGGCTCGACGCGAGCGACGGCGCGAGCGCGAGCCCGGCCGCGGCGGCCACGACGCCCGCCGGGCCCGCCACGATCAGGGTCGCGAGCGCCGCCGACGCGAGCCCGAGCACGAGGTTCGTCCACCCGGCCGTGCTCGCCGCGCGCCACCGCTCGTCGGGATCCGGATGCGCGGAGGGCGCCGCCGACAGCGCCGCGGACAGCGCCGCCAGGTTCACCGCGTGCCCGCCGAAGGGGGCGCTCACGAGGGTCGCCGCCGCGGTCGTCGCCATCGACGCGCGCCACGGCGTCTCGTACCCGAAGCTCGCGAGCACGGCGACCCCGGGCAGGTTCTGCGACGCCATCGTCACGACGAACAGCGGGATCCCGAGCGCGACGGCGGCGGAGAGCGTGACGACGGGCGCGGTCAGCTCGATCCGCGGCAGCAGGTGCGCCGCGTCGAGCGCGGCGCCCGGGGCCGGCCCGACCACGGCGAGCGAGACGCCGACCACGACGAGGGCCGCCGCGAGCGCCGCGGGGGCTGCCCAGCGCGGGGCGAGGCGCGCGGCGACGAGCCAGGCGGCGATCACGGGCAGGACGACGAGCGGCGTCGCGACCGCCGCGGTCACGGTCGCGACGCAGAGGGGGAGGAGCACGCCCGCGAGCATCGCGGCGGCGACGCTCGCCGGGATCAGCCGGACGAGGCGCCCGAGCAGCGGCCACAGCGCGGTCGCCAGCACGAGGATCCCGCACACGAGGAACGCGCCCACCGCGGCGGCCCACCCGCCCTCGACCGCGCCGGATCCGATGAGCAGCGCCGCCCCGGGCGTCGACCACGACAGGGTGATCGGCCGGCGGAAGCGGTGCGCGAGCAGCACGGTGCCGAGGCCCTGGGTGATGCAGAGCGCGAGCAGACCCGATGCGGCCTGCGCCGGCGACGCCCCGACCGCCGTCAGCCCCGTGAGCACGACCGCGGAGGTGCCGGCGAACCCGACCACGGCGGTGACGATCCCGGCCCCGCGCGCCTGCGCCCGACCGCCCCGCGCCTCGATGACCGACATGCGAGCTCCCGACCGGACGCGGGTCGTCCTGCCGCCCGATCCTAGGGTCGCGACCGCCCCGCCCCGGTGCCGCGGACCGGATTTCCTCATCCGCGGAAACGAAAGTGGATGGTGGTGTTCCTGCGCATTTCGGTTACCGTCGAAAGGACCGCGCTCCACCGACACCGACGAGGCCCGCCATCTCCCGCATCGCCCGCACCTCCCGCCGCGCCGCATCGCGCCCCCGGGCCCGCACCGCGCGGGGCCTCCGGATGGCCGCCACCCTCGCCGCGAGCGCCCTCCTGGTCGGGCTCGGCGTGCCGTCGGCGCAGGCGGCGGAGGAGTACCCCACCTGGTCCGAGGTGCAGGCCGCGCGCTCGAGCGAGCAGGCCACCGCCGACCAGGTCACGCGCATCACCTCCCTCATCTCCGGCCTCGCCGGCGAGGTCGAGGCGGCCACGGCCCTCGCCCTCCAGCGCGCCGACGAGCACGCGGCCGCGGTCGACGCGCTCGACGAGGCGACCGGCAAGGCGGAGGCGCTCGCGACCAAGGCCCAGAAGGCCCAGACCGAGGCGGACGACGCCAAGCGCCAGGTCGGCCAGCTCGTCGCGCAGCTCGCGCGGAGCGGCGGCGGCGACGTCTCGCTCCGCCTCTTCGCGAGCGGCGGCGAGGACGCCGACGCCCTCCTCGCCCGCATGGGCACCGCGACCAAGCTCGCCGACCGCCAGGACACCGCATTCACGTCGGCGGTCACCGCGGCGCGCACCGCCGAGTCGCTCGGCAAGCAGGCCGCCGTCGCCAAGGACGCGCTCGCCGAGCTCGCGGCCGTCGCCGAGGCGAAGCTGCAGGAGGCGTCCGCGGCCCAGGCCCGGGCGGATCAGGCGCTCGCCGAGCAGGAGGCCCGCAGCTCCGAGCTCCAGGCGCAGCTCACGACGCTCCGCGACTCGCGCATCTCCGTCGAGGAGGGCTTCGCGATCGGCGAGCGGAAGCGCCAGGAGGCCGCGGCCGCCGAGGCGCGTCGCCAGGCCGAGGCCCGCGCGGCGGCGGCCGCCGCAGCCGCCGCGGCGAACGCGGCATCGCGCCCGCCGGCCAACGCGCCCCGCCCGCCGTCCTCCGGCGGCCAGCCCTCGGCGTCCGGCTGGACCATGCCGATCCGCAGCTACGGCTTCTACCAGTCCTACGGGATGCGCCTCCACCCGATCGCCAAGGTCTGGCGCCTGCACGCGGGCGACGACTTCGGCACGGGCTGCGGCACCCCGATCTACGCGGCGGCCTCCGGCACCGTGCAGTTCGCGGGCGGATCCAGCGGCTTCGGCAACGCGATCACGCTCAACCACGGCGGCGGCGTCACGACCGTCTACGGGCACATGTACTCCTACGGCGTCATGGTGCGCACGGGCCAGACCGTGCAGGCGGGCCAGCAGATCGGCGCGGTCGGCAACGCCGGCTACAGCACCGGCTGCCACCTGCACTTCGAGGTCCGCCAGGGCGGGGTGGCCACGTCCCCCATGCCGTTCCTGCGCGCACGCGGCGTCTGACCGGGGAGTAGCCTGGACGGGACGATCACCGGGGGGTGCGGCGCGTGGCAGGTCGGATGAGGCGCATCGCGCAGGGCATCGTCCGGCCCGTCATCTTCGTGCAGTACCTGGCCCTCCGCGCCGGCCTGCAGAGCAACGTCTTCCCGCGCGACGCCGGCTCCGGCACGGTGGAGGGCGAGGCGCCGCAGCGGATCCTCGTCATGGGCGAGGCCACCGCCGTCGGCTTCGGGGTGCTCTCGCACGAGCTCGGCATGGCCGGCCACTTCGCGCGGCAGCTGTCGCGACGCACCGCGCGCGGCGTCGAGTGGACCACCCGCCCGTTCGCCGACCTCACCATCCACACGGCCGCCGCCACGGTCCGCGACCGCGAGCTCCTCCAGGACGTCGACGTGGTGCTGCTCATGCTCGGCGTGGGCGACAGCATCCGGCTCACCCCGCAGCGCACCTGGCGCCGCCTGCTGTGCGCCACCATCGACGACCTCAGCCGGGGCCTGCCCGAGGGCGCGCGCGTCCTGCTCTCCGAGGTGCCGCCGCTCAAGGACAGCGCGGGCCTGCCCGAGCCCTGGCGCACCATCGCGGCACGTCACGGCCGCCTGCTCAACCGGGTCACGGCCGAGGTCATCGCGTCCCGCCCCGCGGTCGCGTCCGTCGCGTTCCCCAGCGAGAGCGTCATCGACCTCGGCGACCCCGACTCCGCCCAGGCCTCGCGCGTCTACGCGACGTGGGCGCGCGCGTTCCTCACGCGGATGCTCGGCCCGTCGGCGTCGTCCCCGCGCGAGGCGTGACCTCCGCTTGACCGTTCCCTGTGCATTCCCCGGGTGCGGGATCCCCGGCTCGGGCCGGGCGTAGCGTCGGACGCGTGCCCGCCCCGGTGTCCTCACCGGAGCCCGGGCTCCCCGGGTCGCATCGCGACCCGACCCCACGCACCGAGATCGAACGAGGAGAAGCAATGCCCCAGGTAATCGAGACCGTCGACGTCAACGTCCCCGTCAGCACCGCCTACAACCAGTGGACCCAGTTCGAGTCGTTCCCGAACTTCCTCAGCTACGTGGAGTCGATCACGCAGGTCACCGACACGCTCACCGAGTGGAAGGTCAAGATCGGCGGCGTCGAGCGCACGTTCGAGGCGAACATCACGGAGCAGCACCCCGACGAGCGCGTCGCCTGGAACTCCACGGGCGGCGACGAGGACCACGCCGGCGTCGTCACGTTCCACAAGCTGAGCGACACCGAGACCCGCGTCACCGTCCAGCTCGACTGGGCCGCCAAGGGCCTCGTCGAGAAGGTCGGCGCCGCGATCGGCGTCGACGACCACGTCATCAAGGGCGACCTCAAGAACTTCAAGGAGTTCATCGAGAAGCGCGGCACCGAAGAGGGCGCCTGGCGCGGCGACGTCCAGGCCTGATCGTGCAGACCGACGAGATCCGCTGGAACCAGGAGGCGCGCGACAAGATCCTTGACGACAGCGACCGCGTGCTCCAGGAGGCCGTGCAGACGGCCGCCCGGGAGCTCGAGGGGAAGGACTGGGAGACCGTGTACCAGCGCCTCTTCGAGCAGCTCAAGGACCGGTTCATCGACTTCGAGCCCGGCCCGGACCTCCGCAAGTACGCCGAGGCCGTGTCCCGCGGGGAGATCCAGGGCTGACGCGAGCGTCACCCGCACGACCAGCACGACCGGGAGGGCCCGGCACCCACGAGGGTGCCGGGCCCTTCCCGCGTCCCGATTCCCTCACCCGCTGGATACTCTGGATCCGCGCCGCCGGGCGCAGCGACCACGGGAGACGCGATGAGCGACACGCACGACGACGGACGGCCGGACGCGGGGGAGCGGCCGCAGGAGCGCGGGGCGGCGGATCCGCAGGGCGGGTCCTCGTACGCATCGGAGTACGCGCCTGCGTCCGCGTACCCGGCCGGCTCCTTCCCCGTCGCGCCCCAGCCCGGCGACCCGCACCCCGCCGGGCCCTACCCGCCGATGCACCCGGGCGCCGTGCCGCCGCCCGGCTACGGCATGGTCCTCGTGCCGCACGCGATGCGGCCCCTGCCCGCGCACGTCGACCCCGGCTGGCGGCTCGCGGGCGTCGGGCGGCGCGCGGCAGGACGGATCCTCGACCAGGTCGTCTTCGGGATCGTCGGCGGGCTCTCGGCGGGCGCCTTCATCGTGCCGCTGCAGGGGATCGCCCGGCAGCGGATCAACGACATGCAGCTGTTCGGCCAGGCGGCCGAGGACATGATGGACGCCTACTTCGGCGGAGCCCTGCTCGGCTTCCTCATCAGCATGGTCTCGTACCTGCTCATCGCGACGTGGTGGCTCGGCTGGAAGGGCTCGACGCCCGGCAAGGCCATGGTCGGCATCCGCGTGCAGCGCTTCTCGGAGCCCGGGATGCTCGGCTTCGGCCGGGCGCTGCTCCGCGGCATCGTGCAGAACGCGTTCGCGATCGGCTCGATCTTCACCATCTGGCTGCCGTACGCGTCCGTCGGCTGGGACTCCCGCCACCTGCTCCGCGGCTGGCACGACCTGGCGGCGGACGACGTGGTGCTCGCCCGCCGGACGGAGGCGTCCGCCTCGTTCTGACGGGCCCCCTCGCGGTGACCTCCTCGTCCGGAGCGGCGACCCCACGGCGCGCCCGGCCGTCCCGGCAGCCTGACGAGCGCCTGGGAGAAGGGACCCGCGAGGAATGGCACCCGCCGGGACCGGGTTCGGGCGAGGGCGGTCCGCTCGGGCCGCTGGTCCCCGCCCGCACCCCGACGTGATCCGTCGCGGCGCGCGCCGGGCCACCCGCGAGACGAAGGATCCACCACGTGAAGCTCTTCTCCCCCGTCACCCTGGGCGCCCTCGAGCTCCCCAACCGCGTCGCCATGGCGCCCCTCACCCGCATGCGCGCCGACGAGCAGGGCGTCCCCGGCGACCTGATCGTCGAGCACTACCGCCAGCGCGCGTCCACCGGCCTCATCGTCACCGAGGGCGTGTTCACCAGCGAGCGCAGCAAGGCGTACCCGGGACAGCCCGGCATCGTGACGGACGAGCAGATCGCCGGCTGGCGCCGGGTCACCGAGGCCGTTCACGCCGCGGGCGGCCGCATCGTCATGCAGCTGATGCACGGCGGCCGCGTCTCGCACGAGGACATCACGGGCGGCCTGCCGCTGCTCGCGCCGAGCGCCATCGCGATCCAGGGCGAGGTGCACGTGCCCACCGGCAAGAAGCCGTACCCCGTGCCGAGCGAGCCGGAGACCGACGAGGTCCCGCTCATCGTCGACGAGCTGACGGTAGCGGCGCGCAACGCGGTCGACGCCGGCTTCGACGGCGTCGAGATCCACTCCGCCAACGGCTACCTGCTGCACGAGTTCCTCTCGCCCGTCTCCAACGTGCGCACCGACGCCTACGGCGGATCGCCCGCGGCCCGCGCGAAGCTCGGCATCGACGTGGCCCACGCGGTCGCGCGCGAGATCGGCGCGGACCGCGTCGGCATCCGCATCTCCCCGTCGCACAACATCCAGGACGTGCTCGAGGAGGACGCCGACGAGACGCGCGCCACCTACGAGGCGCTGCTGTCCGGGATCGCGCCGCTCGGCATGGCGTACGTGAGCATCCTGCACGCGGAGCCCGCGGGCGAGCTCGCGCAGGGCCTGCGGAAGACGTTCGGCGGACCGCTCATGATCAACAGCGGCTTCGGCGTGCAGACCGAGTACGACGAGGCGGTGCAGCTCGTCGACGACGGCACGGCCGACGTCGTGGCCGTGGGCCGCATGGTCATCGCGAACCCCGACCTCGTCGAGCGCTGGGAGTCCGGCGCCCCCACGAACGAGCCGAACCCGGCCACGTTCTACGGCCCCGGCGCCGAGGGCTACACCGACTACCCGGCGCTCGCCGCGAGCTGATCCGCCGCGTCACCTGACCGGCTCCGGCCGGCACCGCCCGAGGCCGGGCTCACTCCGACGGAGCGAGCCCGGCCTCGTGCACGAGCACGGCCACCTGCACGCGTCCGTCGACGCCGAGCTTCTCCAGCACGTGGCCCACGTGGGTCTTCACCGTCGCCACGCTCACGAACATGTCGGCGGCGATGCGCGCGTTCGGCAGGCCGCGGGCGATGGCGAGCGCGACCTCCTGCTCGCGCTCGGTGAGCGTGTCGAAGCGGGCGCGCTCGGCGGTCCGGTCGCCGCGGTCGCGCTGCGCCGCCACCCCGATCACGGTGTCGAGCACCGAGGGGGAGAGGATCGGCCGGCCGGCGGCGGCGTGGCGCACGGCGTCGACGAGCTCGGCGGGCGGCGTGTCCTTGAGCAGGAAGCCGCGGGCGCCCGCGCGGAGGGCGCCGAGCACGAGCTCGTCGGCGTCGAAGGTCGTGAGCACGATGACCGGCAGGTCGGGTCGGCGGGCGACCTCGCGGGCCGTCGCGGCGATCCCGTCGCAGACCGGCATCCGGATGTCCATCAGCACCACGTCGGGCGCCGTGCGCGCGATCACCGCGGCCGCCGCGAGCCCGTCGGGCGCCTCGCCGACGACCTCCAGGCCGTGCCCGCCGCCCAGCATCATGCCGAGGCCGGCGCGCACGAGCGCGTCGTCGTCGACGATGACGATGCGGATCGGGGCGTCCGTCCGCGCCGGACCCGTGACGCTCACGCCGTCCACGGGAGCACCGCCTCCACGACGTGCCGGCCGTCGGTCCGCGCGACCCCGAGGGTGCCGTGCACGGCTCGGGCCCGCTCGGCGATGCCCGTGAGGCCGTGCCCTGCGGGCACGCCGGCGGGAACGGCCGTCGCGTCGCCGTCGCCCGCGTCGCCGGGCAGCGGGTTCGCGACGGCGATCCGCAGCTCCCCGCCCGCACGGCCCGAGACCGCGACCTCGACCGGGGCGCCCGGCGCGTGCCGGCGGGCATTCGTCAGGCACTCCTGCACGATCCGGTACGCGTGGCGGGAGGTCGTGACGCCGAGGCGCGGGAGGTCGTCGCGCGTGCCGTCGGCCACGTCGACCCGGACCGCGACGCCGAGCGCGCGTGCCTCGTCGAGCAGGGCCGGGAGGTCGGCGAGCGTCGGCTGCGGCGGCGCGGCGGCCGGCGACCCCTGCGGATCGCGCAGGACCCCGAGCACCTCGCGCAGCTCGGTGAGGGCCGTCCGGGCGTTGTCCCGCACGACGCCGGCCGTGCGCCGGACCTCGCCCGGGTCGAGGTCGTCGCGGTACTCCAGGGCGCCCGCGTGGAGCGCGACGAGCGAGAGCCGGTGCGCGAGGACGTCGTGCATCTCGCGCGCGATCCGGGTGCGCTCGTGGTCGGCCGCCTGCGCCGCGCGGAGGGCCTGTTCTTCGTCCGCGAGACGGGCGCGCTCCCGGAGCGAGGCGAGCAGCTCGCGCCGGCCGCCGACGTACAGGCCGACGGCGATCACGAGTCCAACGCCGGCCACGAGCACGGCCGCCAGGAGCGGGTGCTCGCCGGACGTGGAGGGGAGGAGCGCGAGGCCGGAGAGCTCCCAGCCGCCGATGGCCAGGATCCAGGCCAGGGCCACCGGCGCGATCTCGCGGGGGCGGCGTCGGGCGGCGAGCGAGACGAGCGCGATCAGGGCCGCGAGGAACGCGAGGCTCGAGACGGCCGAGATGGCGCCGAGCGCGACGGCCACCGTCACGGGGGCGAGCCGCCGGAGTGGCAGGAGCGCGATGCCGAGGAGCCCGGCGCCCGCGTCGAGCAGCAGGAGCGGAGCGGCGCGCGATCCGGCGACCCCCGCCTCGTCCACGAACGTGAGTGTGGCGCCGAAGGCGACGAGGCCGACCACGACGGAGAGGGCGACCAGCGCGGTCTCGCGGCCGACGGCGCGGGTGCGGCCGGGGATCCGGAGGCGGGGAGCGGGGGCGCTGGGAGAGGACATGCCCCGACCCTACGGAGACGCGTGGAGGCGGCGGATCGACCGGAGGGGGGAGATGCCGGCCGTCGGAGAGCGGAGGGACCGCCGGGTCAGCGGCGGACGCGCTCCGCCTTGCGCGCGGCGCGGGACGCACGCCAGCGGCGCCAGGCGTCCCAGAAGCGGTGGAGCTGGCGCTTGAGGAAGACGTTCACGCGGTGGGCGGCGGGGAACTCGGTGCCGAGCACGGCGATGCCGAGGAAGACGATGAGCCAGCCCGGGCCGGGCAGCGGGATGAGCACGATGCCGACGAGCACGATGCCGACGCCGAGCATGCCGACCAGGATCCGGTAGAGCCAGCGCGCCTTGGGGTGCAGCTCGATCCAGGCCCGGCAGCGACGCAGGAACCGGCGGAGCGGATGGGCGTGGCTGGAGCCCGCCTCGAACTCGCGGGTCAGGGTGTCGGACATGTCCCCACGCTACGGGCGGGTCCTGGGAGGCGTCTCCCTCATCCGGGGAATCCGCAGGGTGCCGTGACGGATGCGCCGGGGGAGGAGCCGGCGACGGCTCCGCTCGCGGCCGACCGCCTAGCGCGTGGGCGGCGCCGTGATCCGGCGGGCTGCCTCCACGACGGCCGCCCGGTCGGCGGCGCGCGCCCGCGGGCCGTCCGCGTGCATGGCCGGGTACGGCGACTGCACCCACGCCTGCGCGAGCGCGAACAGCATCGTGAGGAGGCGCTGCGGATCCCAGGACGGGTCGATGTGCCCCTCCTCCTGCCCGCGGCGGACCGCCTGCACCTTGGCCGACGGCGAGGTCGCGCTGTGCGGCACGTCGAGCTCGAGGCCGTCGAGCCGTGCCCACGCCAGCATGCGGCGGTGCTGCGGGTGCTCGTAGGCGTGATCGAAGAGCTGGCCGACGAAGCCGGGGAGGTCGGCCGGATCCAGCGTCACGGCGGAGAAGAACTCGACGCCGTTGAGCTTCAGCACCGCGTGGAACAGCGACTCCTTGTCGGTGAAGTGCGCGTAGAGCCGCTCCTTGCTCGCGCGGCCCGAGCGGGCGATGCGGTCGACCCGCGCCCCCGCCAGCCCGTGCGCGGCGAACTCCTCGCGCGCGGCCAGGAGGATGCGGTGCCGGACGTCGTCCTGCTTCTCGTCGGTGGTGGATCGGGCGGACCCCGTCGTCGCTGCCATGTGAACAGCGTATGTCAAACGAACCGGTTCGTTTGACTCTGTGCACGGAGCGGCCCTAGATTGGACCGTCCTCGCCCGCCCGGGCGCCGCACGATCCTCCAGGAGCACCAGATCTCCCACGCACGCACCCCCGAAGACGCACCGCCCACGACGTCCCCCGCCGCGCCCGCCGGCCCGGCCGCCTCTGCCGCCGCCTCCGCCGCGGAGCCCGCCGGCCCCGCGACCGCCGCCGCGCCCTCCGCCCGCAGCAAGTGGATCCTCCTTGCCGTCGTCGCGCTCGCCCAGCTCATGGTCGTGCTCGACGGCACCATCGTGAACATCGCGCTGCCGGCCGCGCAGCGCGACCTCGGCATGACCGACGCCGATCGCACCTGGGTCGTCACCGTCTACGCGCTCGCGTTCGGCTCGCTCCTCCTGCTCGGCGGCCGCGTCGCCGACTACTGGGGCCGCAAGCGCTCCTTCCTCCTCGGCATGGTCGGCTTCGCCGCGGCCAGCGCGCTCGGCGGCTTCGCTGTCTCGAGCGAGATGCTCCTCATCGCCCGGGGCCTCCAGGGCGTCTTCGCGGCGCTCCTCGCCCCCGCGGCGCTCGCGCTCCTCTCGGTGACGTTCCCGTCCGGGCCCGACCGCGTCAAGGCGTTCGCGGTCTACGGCACCATCGCCGGATCCGGCGCGGCCGTCGGCCTGCTGCTCGGCGGCGTGCTCACCGAGTACCTCAGCTGGCACTGGTGCCTGCTCGTCAACGTGCCGATCGCGATCGTCGCGATCGTCGCCGGCATCCCGCTCGTGAAGGAGAGCCGCGCCGACGGCGACCGCAGCTACGACGTGCCGGGCGCGCTGCTCGTCACGGTCGGCCTCGCCTCCATCGTCTACGGCTTCTCGCGCGCCGAGAACGGCTGGGGCCAGCCCGACACCATCGGCTTCCTCGCGCTCGGCGTGGGCATCATGGTCGCCTTCGTCTGGTGGGAGTCGCGGGCGCGGAACCCGCTGCTGCCGCTCCGCGTGGTGGCTGACCGCACCCGCGGCGGCGCGTACCTCACCTCGGTGATGGTGGGCGCGGCGCTCCTCGGCGGCCTGCTCTACCTCACGCTGCACTTCCAGATCGTGCTCGGCATGTCCCCGCTGATCTCGGGCCTCGCGTCGCTGCCGATGGCCGCGACCATCATGCTCACGGCGCCGCAGGTCGCGCGGCTGCTGCCGAAGGTGGGCCCGCGGATCCTCATGACGGTCGGCCCGCTCATCGCCGCCGCCGGGCTCCTCTGGTTCAGCCGCGTCACGGTCGACGGCGCCTACGTCGTGCAGGTGCTGCCCGGCCAGATCCTCCTCGGCATCGGGCTCGCGTGCGTGTTCGTGCCCATGCAGAACGTCGCGCTCTCCGGCATCGAGCCGCGCGACGCGGGCGTCGCGGGCGCGGCGCTCACGGGCACGCAGCAGATCGGTGGATCCATCGGCACGGCCGTCTTCACCGCGCTCTTCGCCTCCGCCGTCACCGCGGCGACGACCGACGGCGTCCAGAACCCGCTGCAGCAGCAGGTGGACGGCTACCACGTGGTGTTCCTGGCCGCGGCGATCGGCGTGGCCTGCGCCGCGATCATCTCCTGGTCGATGGTGCGCGTCCCGATCGAGCGCTTCCGCGAGGGTGCGTCGACCGAGGCCGTGAGCATGCACTGATCCCGCGCCGGATCGCACGACGACGCCCCTCCCGCACCGACCCTCATGGTCGGGCGGGAGGGGCGTCGTCGTGCGTGCGGCGTGCGTCGCGGGTCAGGCGGCGGGCGACCAGCCGAGCGCCGGGCCGAGGAGCTCGGCGATGTCCGTGAGGATCTGCTCGAGGTCGGCCTCGCCGAGGGTGAAGGGGAGGGCGAACGCGACCTCGTCCACGGCCTGGTAGGCGGGGTCGGCGTGCAGGCGCGCGGCGATCTCCTCCGAGGTGCCCACGAGGTCCTCGGCGAAGAGCAGCCCCCGCGGACCCTGCGGGACGCCCACCCGGTGCGCCCGGGACGCCGCGTACGCCTCGTAGCGGGCGCGCTGCTCGGGGGTCGCGCGGTCGGTGGGGATCACGACGAGGCCCTGCGAGACCCGGGCGTCGGCCGCGGCAGGATGCACGGCCCGGTACGCGTCGATCTGCGCCCGCTGGTTCGCGGCGAAGTCGTTGCCGAGCTCGCCCTGGATCACGCTCGACGTGAGGAGGCGGAAGCCGTTCTCGCCGGCCCAGACCGCGGAGCGCGTGCTCGCGGCGCCGTACCAGATCCGCTCGGCGAGTCCCGCGGCGTGCGGCTGGACGGTGGAGGCGTACTCCTCCTGTCCCTCGCGGGAGGCGGCGTCGCTGACGGTCCGGCCGCGCACGAGGTCGCGGAAGCGGAGGAGGCGGTCGTAGCCGAGGTCCTCGAGGTCGGCGGTCGCCGGGTAGATCGCGTCGCGGTAGGTGTCGAAGCGCATGGGCGTGCCGACCGAGAAGCCCGGCTGGAGGCGGCCGCCGGTGAGGAGGTCGACGGTCGCGAGGTCCTCGGCGAGGCGGAACGGGTTCTCGGCGCCGATGGGCGTGACGGCCGTGCCGAGGTGGATCCGGCGCGTGCGCTGGGAGGCCGCGGCCATCACGGCGACGGGGGAGGAGATCCCGTGCTGGAGGTGGCGGTGCCGGAGCCACGCGCTGTCGAGGCCGAGCTGCTCGCCCCTCTCGATGATCCGGAGGGTGGCCTCGTGGCCCTCGGCGGGATCCGCCGGGTCGAACGTGCCGATGGTGAGGAAGCCGAGGCGGGCGAGCGGGGTACCGGATGCGGGCATGGACCGATGGTAGGCGGGCGGTGCCGCGGCGCCCGGCGGCGACCCCGGACGCGGCTCGCGCCGGGAGGGAGCCGACGCGGATCAGGCGGTCGCGGGCGCCCAGCCGAGCGCCGGGCCGAGGCGCTCGGCGACGTCGGTGAGGATCCGCGCGAGGTCGCCCGCGGGGAGGCCGGCGGGCAGCGCGATCGCGAGCTCGTCGGCGGCCTGCACGGCCGGGTGCGCGAGGAGCGCGGCGGCGAGCTCGTCGGACGGGCCCACGAGGTCGGGCGCGCGGACCATGCTCGACGCGGCCGCCGCGTCCTCCGACTGGTCGGTGCGCCGGGCCCGCTCGGCGCGCGCCGCCGCGTCGGCCGCGTACCGCGCCCGCTGCTCGGCCGTCGCGCCGTCGGTCGGCACCACGACGAGGGCGAGCGTGACGTGCGCGGCGGCCGGGTCCGGATGCGCGGCGCGGTAGGCGTCGATGAGATCGCGCTGGTCGGCCGCGAAGCCGCGGCCGCCGGCGCCGGATGCGCGCTCGGTCACGTCGGAGGCGAGCAGGCGGAAGCCGTGCGATCCCGCCCAGGCCGCGGTGCGGAGCGTCGCCGCGCCGTAGCCGAGCCGGTCGGCGAGGCCGGGGGACGCCGGCTGCACCGTGGGGGTGAGGGCGTCGTCGTCGTGCTCGTCGTCGGATCCGTCGGGCCGCTCGTCCGCGCCCGGCACCCGGCCGCCGCGCAGCAGGTCGCGGAAGCGCAGGAGCCGCTCGCGCCCCGGCTCCTCGTGCTCGGCCGTCGTCGGGTGCACGGCCCGGTCGACCGCGGCCACGCGCTTCGGGCTGCCGACCGAGAGGCCGGGGCGCAGGCGGCCGCCGGAGAGGAGGTCGACGGTCGCGAGGTCCTCCGCGAGGCGGAGCGGGTTCTCGGCGCGGACGGGGATGGAGGCGGTTCCGAGCCCGATGCGACGGGTGCGCTGCGAGGCGGCGGCGAGCATCGCGACGGGGGAGGAGATCGCGTGGCGGAGGTGGTCGGGCCGGAGCCACGCGGTGTCGAGGCCGAGCGCATCGCCGAGCTCGACCAGCCGGAGCGCCTCCTCGAGGCCGACGGCGGGATCGGCCGGATCGAACGGGCCGGTGGTGAGGAAGCCGAGGCGCGTCGGCGCGGATCCGGGTGCGGGCATGCGACGAGGGTAGGCGGTGCCGATGCGAGCGCGCCGACCCGGCCTCAGGGGATGAGGACGATCGAGCCCGTGGTGCGCCGGGCCTCCAGGTCCTCGTGGGCGCGTGCCGCGTCGGCGAGCGGGTACGTGGCGCCGACGCGCACGTCGAGGGATCCGTCGAGCACGGCCGCGAACAGCTCGCCCGCGCGCCAGCGCCGCTCCTCCGCGTCGAGCAGGAAGTGGGCGAGCGTCGGGCGGGTGACGGCGAGGGATCCGCCGGAGTTGAGTCGCTGCAGGTCGAACGGCGGCACCTGGCCGCTCGCGCCGCCGAAGAGCACGAGCGTGCCGCGGATGCGCAGGGACGCGAGCGAGCCGTCGAACGTGTCGCGGCCCACGCCGTCGTAGACCACGTCCACGCCGCGGCCGTCGGTGAGCTCGCGGACGCGCACCGGCACGTCGTCGTAGCCGAGCACGTGCGTGGCGCCGGCCGCGCGGGAGAGGGCGGCCTTCTCCTCGGTGGAGACGGTGGTGATGACCTCGACGCCGCGATCCGCGAGCAGCTGCGTGAGGAGGAGCCCCACGCCGCCGGCGCCCGCGTGCACGAGCGCGCGATCGCCGGGACCGGCCGGGTACGAGCTCGTCGCCAGGTAGTGCGCGGTGAGGCCCTGGAGCGGGAGCGCGGCGGCGACCTCCATGCCGACGCCGTCGGGCACGGGCAGCAGCGTCTCGGCACGCACGAGCGCGTGCTCGGCGTAGGTGCCTGTCGCCTCGGCGGTCGCGACGCGGTCGCCCACGTGCACGCCGGTCACGCCGTCGCCGAGCGCCTCGATCACGCCGGCGGCCTCGGATCCGGGCACGTACGGGTGCGCCATCGGGTAGACGCCGCTGCGGCGGTACGTGTCGATGAAGTTGACGCCCGCGGCGTGCACCCGGATCCGCACCTCGCCGGGCCCGGGATCCGGCACGGGGCCGTCCGTCAGGGTCATGACCTCGGGGCCGCCGGGCCCCTGAACCTCGATGCGCGCGCTCATGGGTCCAGCCTGCCGTGTCGGCGGCCCGCGGTCACGCGTCCGACGCGACCTGCCCGGCGAGGAGGTCGCGACGGTCCGGTGCGAGTCCCCGGTGTCAGCGCAGGGGGACCGTGCTGACGGGGAACGTCACCCCGGTGAGCTCCTCCGACACCGTCCACAGGCGCTGCTGGACCGCCAGGTCGTGCGAGTCCGGGCTGGAGGTGGCGATCCTCGGGTGGCCCCGGGTCTCGCTGCGGTTGCCGGGTCCGTAGTACTGGCCGCCGAGGACGCCCGGGTCGGTCGCAGCACGCGCCGTCGGCAGGGCGCCCATCTCCGCGGGCTGCGTCATCAGCGGCGTGAGCCAGGCCACGGGCAGGCGGAACGCGGCAGGCGCGTTGCGCGTGAGCTCCGTGTCGGAGAGCCCGGGGTGGGCGGCGACGGCGACGGTGGTCCCGTGGGTGGCGAGGCGGCGCTGCAGCTCGTAGGTGAACATCAGGTTGGCGAGCTTGGACTGGCCGTAGGCGCCGGTGCGGCTGTAGGAGCGGTCCCACTGGAGGTCGTCGAAGTGGATGGCGGCCTGCATCCGATGGCCGATGCTGCTGACGGTCACGACGCGGGAGCCCGCGACGGGCAGGAGCCGGTCCAGCAGCATGCCGGTGAGCGCGAAGTGGCCGAGGTGGTTCGTCCCGAACTGCAGCTCGAACCCGTCCGCGGTGGTCTTCTTCGGCGTGTGCATGACGCCGGCGTTGTTGATCAGCAGGTCGATCCGCTCGTGCTCGGCCCGCAGGTCCGACGCCGTGGAGCGCACGGAGTCGAGGGAGGTCAGGTCGAGGGCCTGCACCCGCACGTCGCCGGTGATGCGGCTGGCCGCATGCCGGCCCTTCTCGACATCGCGGACGGCGAGGACCACGGTCGCACCGTGCTCAGCCAGCATGCGCGCGGTCTCGAACCCCAATCCGGTGTTCGCGCCGGTGACGATCGCCACCCGGCCGCTCTGGTCGGGGATCTGCTGCTCGGTCCAGTCGTGGTTCACGATGCTCCTTGGAAGGCCGGTGGTCTGTCGTCCGCATCAAGATAGGAGACCGCCGGTCTGTTGTCAAGGGACCGCCGGTCTTTACTAAGGTCGGCACATGACCTTCCAACGAGCACGCAACGACGAGCAGCGGCAGATCCGGCGGCAGGCGATCCTGGACACGGCCGCGGGCATGCTCCAGGAGATGACCGTGGCCGAGGTGACCCTCAACGAGTTGAGCAGACGCGTCGGCTTGGCCAAGTCGAACGTCCTGCGGTACTTCGAGTCGAGGGAGGCGGTGCTGCTCGACCTGATGGACGACTACTTCGCGAGGTGGCTGGTCGTGCTCGAGACCGAGTTGGGTGACGAGCTCGACAGGAAGTCGACGCCTGCGGTGCGTGCCGACCGGCTGGCGGAGGTGCTCAGCGGCACCCTGGCGCAGCAGGTGGTGCTCTGCGACCTCTTCGGTGCGCAGGGCGGCGTCCTCGAGCACAACGTCTCGGTCGAGGTCGTGAAGGCGCACAAGCGGTCCTCCCTCGCCAAGCTCGCCACGATGACCGAGCTCGTCCGCCGCCACCTCCCCGAGCTCGGCGAGGGCGCGCAGATGTTCTGCTTCATGACCGTCGTGTCCGCCGGAGCGCTGTCGACCTACGTGCCGCCCTCGCCCAGCCTCCTCGCCGCCTACGCGGACGAGCCCGAGCTCGGCGTGCTGAACCTCGAACTGGTCGACGCCCTCCGGGACGTCTTCACCTCGACGCTCGTCGGCGCGCTGCCGCGCCCCGGATCCGATCCGCTGGCGCATCTCGACGGCGTCTCCGGTCCGTCCGCGTAGGCGGGGATCCGCCCGCATCTCCCTCGCCCGGCGCTCGTCCGTTCGACCCGCCGGGTCCGCGGCCCGGGGTCACGCGTCGCGCGGCGGACGGTCCTCCTCGTCGCGCTCCTGCTCCTCGTCCCGCGCGTGCTGCTCCTCGCGCTCGGCGATCTTCCGGCGGTACCCGTCCATCGCCCGTTCGTCCAGCCGGTGGCGGGTCTCGGCGACGTCGGGCGCGGAGGTCTCCTTCGTCAGCTCCCGGGACGCCAGCCACTTCTCGTGGAACTCGGCGTCGGTCGCGCCGGGGCGCCAAGCCCGTCTCCACAGCGTCTCGCGTCCTTCGACGCCGGCCATCACCGAGGCGAGCACGACACCGCTCGGGACGCCGAGCGACAGGATGACCGCCGCTGCTGCGGCGGTCGCCCCCGCGAGCCACGGGAGGACCGCGAAGCGCCATCCGCCCGGGGCCATCAGCCGACGGCGGACGACGAAGGGACGCTCGACCACGACCTCGACGGCGCAGAAGACCAGGGTCATGAGGGTCGCCCCTCCGATCGTCCGATCGAGCGAGCCCGGGCCCCAGGCAGGGATGAGCATGAGGGCCTGGGACACCACGACCACGATCGGCGCCTTCACCAGCGCCACCGTGAGGTGCCCCGACAGCGGCGCCCACAAGCCGGGCGGTGTCCAGTCGGGCGGGTTCCGCCGGACCGGGTCGCCTTCCTCCGGTGCAGGCGCGTCACGCATGCCGTGCGGTGGGGCGGTCGGGCATGTCCCTCCTCCACAGCTCGACCGCGGTCGCCGTCCACCCGCCCCGGAATGCCGCCGCGACGCGCGCGGTTGGCCTCCCATAGGCTCGACGACGAGCCGGTGCGCGCGGCCCGGCCCCGCACCGATCAGGATCACGACGAAGGTGGAACCCATGGCAGGTCGCGTCTACGACGACATCACCCAGCTGGTCGGCGGCACGCCGCTCGTGCGCCTCAACCGGCTCACGGAGGGGCTCGACGCGACGGTGCTCGTGAAGCTCGAGTCGCACAACCCCGCGTCGAGCGTGAAGGACCGCATCGGCGTGGCCATCATCGACGCGGCCGAGGCGTCGGGCCAGCTGAAGCCCGGCGGCACGATCGTCGAGGGCACGAGCGGCAACACCGGCATCGCGCTCGCCATGGTGGGCGCGGCGCGCGGCTACACGGTCATCCTCACGATGCCCGAGACCATGAGCATCGAGCGCCGGCTGGTGCTGCGCGCGTACGGCGCGCGGATCGTCCTGACCCCCGGCCCCGAGGGCATGCGCGGCGCCGTCGAGCGCGCGCAGCAGATCGTGGCGGAGACGCCGAACGCCATCTGGGCGCAGCAGTTCGCGAACGCGGCCAACCCCCAGAAGCACCGCGAGACCACGGCCGAGGAGGTCTGGGCGGACACCGACGGCGCCGTCGACGTGTTCATCGCGGGCGTCGGCACGGGCGGCACCATCACGGGCGTCGGCCAGGTGCTCAAGGAGCGGAAGCCCGGCGTGAAGATCGTCGCGGTCGAGCCGCTGGACTCGCCCATCCTCACCGGCGGGAAGCCCGGCCCGCACAAGATCCAGGGCATCGGGGCGAACTTCGTGCCCGAGATCCTCGACACCGAGGTCTACGACGAGGTCGTCGACGTCTCGCTCGAGGACTCCATCCGCGTCTCCCGCGCGCTCGCGACCGACGAGGGGATCCTCTGCGGCATCTCGTCGGGGTCCATCGTGTGGGCCGCGCTCGAGATCGCCAAGCGCCCCGAGAGCGCGGGGAAGACCATCGTCGCGATCGTGTGCGACTACGGCGAGCGGTACCTCTCGACCGTGCTCTTCGACGACCTGCGCGACTAGGCGTGGGAGTCGTCGCCCGCCTCGTCGAGGACCTCCGCTCCGCCCGCGCCCACGATCCCGCCGCGCGCGGGTACCTGGAGATGGTGCTCGGCTACCCGGGCCTGCACGCCGTCTGGCTGCACCGGGTGTCGCACGCGCTCTGGCGACGGCGCATCCGGCTGGCGGCGCGGCTGCTCGCGCAGGTCGGGCGGGCGCTGACGGGGGTGGAGATCCACCCGGGCGCGCGCATCGGGCGGCGGCTGTTCATCGACCACGGCATGGGCGTCGTGATCGGCGCCACGGCCGAGATCGGCGACGACGTGCTGATGTACCACGGCGTCACGCTGGGCGGGAAGAGCCTCGTGCACGGCAAGCGGCACCCGACGGTCGGCGACGGCGTCACCATCGGCGCGGGCGCGAAGCTGCTCGGGCCCATCGCGATCGGGCCGGGGAGCGTCATCGGCGCGAACGCCGTGGTCGTGAAGGACGCGCCCGCGGGATCCGTGCTCACGGGCATCCCGGCGGTGGAGACCGGCAAGCGCGCCGGGCGCGGGCCCGACGCGCACGTGGATCCGGCCTTCTTCGTCGACCCGGCGATCTACATCTGATGCCCGAGCCCGAGGGGTCGGAGCGCACGCCGGCGGCCGCCGCCGACGCGGCGTCGAGCGCCGAGCCGGCACCCGCCGCCGAGCCGACGCCCACCCACGAGCACAGCACGCACGGCGTCGGTCCCTGGCCCAGCGGCCCCGAGGCGTGGCCGGACGAGCCGCACCTGGATCCGGAGCTGCTGGAGCGCGGCGACACCCGCAACGTGATCGACCGCTACCGGTACTGGCGCATGGACGCGATCGTCGCCGACCTCGACCAGCACCGGCACCCGTTCCACGTGGCGATCGAGAACTGGCAGCACGACATGAACATCGGGTCGATCGTGCGGAGCGCCAACGCGTTCGCGGCCGACACCGTGCACATCGTCGGCCGCCGCCGCTGGAACAAGCGCGGGGCGATGGTCACCGACCGGTACCAGCACGTCGTGCACCACGCGACCCTCGCCGACCTCGTGGGGTGGGCGCGCGCCGAGGGGCTGCCCATCATCGCGATCGACAACGTCGACGGATCCGTGCTGCTCGAGACCACGCGCCTCCCGGAGCGCTGCGTGCTCGTCTTCGGGCAGGAGGGCCCGGGCCTCAGCGACGAGGCGGTGGCCGCGGCCGACATGACCGTCGCGATCTCGCAGTTCGGGTCCACCCGCTCCATCAACGCCTCGGCGGCGGCCGCGGTCGTGATGCACGCGTGGATCACGCAGCACGTGGCGTTCGACTGACCCGCTCGGCATGGCCGTGCGCGCCTGCCAGGATGTCCCGGTGACGCACGACCGCGACCGCCGCCGACCCGACGTGACGACCGTGGAGGTCGTGGGCGCGCAGCCGCCGCTCACGGTCGGGCTGCAGGAGCACGACCCCGGGTGGGCGGAGGCGTACGCCGCGCACCGGCGGCGGATCCTCGACGCCGTGGGCGACGCGGCGCTCGCCGTCGAGCACATCGGCTCGACCTCCGTGCCGGGCCTCGCCGCGAAGCCGATCGTCGACGTCGTGCTCGTGGTGGCCGACATCACGGCCGAGGAGGACCACGTCGCGCCGCTGGTCGCCGCGGGCTACGAGCTGCGCGTCCGCGAGCCCGGCCACCGCCTCGTGCGCACGCCCGCGCGGGACGTGCACGTGCACGTGTACGAGGAGGGCGACCCCGCGGTCGAGGCGTACCTGCTGCTCCGCGACCGGCTGCGCTCGGACCCCGCCGACCGCGACCTCTACGCGCGCACGAAGCGGGAGCTCATGACCCGCCGGTGGGAGTCGATGGACGCCTACGCGGACGCGAAGACCGCGGTGATCCAGGGCATCCTCGCCCGGGCGCGGGCGGCGCGGGCGGCCGGCGAGATCTGAGGGTCGCCGCCCCGGCCGGATCCGGTCAGGGGAACGGCCACGCGTCGTGCGCGTGCGGCACGGCGACCACCTGCACGTCGTCCTCGTAGGTGATGCGGCCCGGGGTCCGCGTGCGCAGCTCGTGCCAGGGCACGTCGTGCCGGTCGAGGAGGTCGAGGTACGCGCGCGTGACGTGGAGCAGGTCCACGGCATCGACCGCGTCGGCGCGGAACCAGGCGCGCGCCCGCGGGTGGAGCGTTCGGTCGTAGCAGCCCGGGACGACCGTGGACGGATCCGCGTACGTCGCGTTCATGTGCGCGTTCCGGTCCGCCAGCCAGGCGAGCTCCTCCTCGGAGAGGCGCCCCTCCTCGCGCAGCCCGTTCGCGGGGGCGAAGACGCCGGGGAAGGTGCCGTGGCGGTTCGGGGCGGCGCTCTGGAAGCGCACGAAGTCGGGCATCCGGCGAGGGTAGCCGCGCGGGGGCGGCCGGCGCCGGCCGCGTCCCCGGAGCTGCGCCCGCGACGATCGAGGGCCGAGCGGGGAGGACTCCCCGCTCGGCCCCGGGCCGGCTGCCGCGCGCGTCGGCGGGCGCTCAGGAGCTAGTGCCCGCAGTGGACGCGGAAGTCGGGGACGTGGAGGGAGGCGCCGTGGCCTCCGCATATCCCGTTGGTCTTGACGTACTCCAGCAGCCCGGCCACAGCGCCGGCGATCAGCACGCAGGTGACCTTGCTGAGGTCGGGGATCGCGGCGCAGATCAGGCCGGCGACCGTGCTGGCGCTCCCGGCCACGACCGATCTGATCAAGGCGTTGCTGAAGAAGACCCACATGGGCGGGAACGGGTCGACGATGATCGGGGTCGGGCGGAGGATGCGCTGGATCCTGTGGATGATCTTGGGGACGTTGATGTGGGGGATGAAGCGGCTCCACCAGTGCTTGGCCTCCGTCACCGGTGCGTCGGCGGACAGGGGCGCCGGTCGGTAGGAAGTGGTGTCGGTGCCGGTGAGCGACGCCGCGACCCGGCTGTCCATCTGCACGGACGCGGATCCGAGGGAGGCCAGGGACTCCGCCATCGCCGGGTCGGCGGCCGCCTTCGCCTGCGCGGCCTCCTCGGCGGGAGACAGGCCCTCCCACTTGTCGATGTGCTGCCCGAAGACGTCCAGGCCGGTCGTGCCGACGGCGTCGATGTCGGCGTCGGTGATCCTCCCCGCGCGGAGGTCGTCGACGAGGTGGCCGTGCTCGAGGGAGGAGGCCACGCGCTCCTGGGGGGAGGTGGGGCCCGCGGCGAACGCGTTGCTGCCGGGGGCGGCGATGACGAGGCCGAACGTCGCGACGACGGTGAGCGCCGTGGTCACGAGCATTCTGCGCGGGGTGAGGTACCGGGTGGCCCTCGAACGGATGGACATGGCTGGGGTGCCTCCTCGGCTGCGGTGTCGTTCACCGCACTCAGAAGCTAGGAGGAGTGATCCAGCCGTGCGGCCAGTCCCCAGTCGAGCACGTGAATACCAGACGACCGACTGGCGAAGGGCGCCCTCCGGCGACTAGCGGAACGGCCAGTCGTCGACCGTGTGCGGGGTCGCGATGACCTGCACGTCGTCGGCGTAGACGATGCGGCCGGGCGTGCGCGTGCGCAGCTCCTGCCAGGGCACGTCGTGCCGGTCGAGCAGGGCGAGGTAGTCGCCCGTGAACGCGAGGAGGTCCGCGGCGGTCGCGCGGAACCAGGCGCGGGCGCCGGGGTTGATGTCCCTGTCGTAGCAGTCGGGGTCGACCGAGCGCGGATCCGCGTAGGACTCGGACGCGCGCGCGTTCGCCGCGTCCATCCACTCGCCCTCCTCCGCCGAGAGCAGGCCGCTCAGGCGCAGGCCGTTCGCGAGGGCGAAGACGCCGGGGTACGTCCCGCGGCGGTTGGGGACGGCGCTCTGGAAGCGGACGTAGTCGGACACGGGGCGATGCTAGGGATCCGGGCTGCGCATGCGACCGCGCGGGCGCGGAACGGACAGCGCGTGGATGCGCAGCGGACATCCGAGCGGCGCGAGATGGGCGGCGGGCGGGCGACCGGCGCGGCTCGGGCATCTGGTCGCGTGCGCGGGCTGGCAGGCTGGTCGGGCCGCGGGGACCCGCCCGCGTGCGAGACGGGAGATCCATGACCGCCGTGACCCTGATCCGCTCGGCCGCCCTCGCGGACGCCGCCGAGTACGCCTACGCCGCGACCGCGCCCGCCGACGCGCGGCTCGTCTTCCTCGCCGGATCCTGCCCGCTCGACGCCGACGGCCGGACGGTCGGCGTCGGCGACCACGCCGCGCAGGCCGCGCAGTGCGTCGCGAACCTGCGCGTCGCGCTCGCGGCCGCGGGCGCCACGACCGACGACCTCGTGAGCACGCGCGTGCTCGTCGCCTCCGACCGGCAGGCCGACCTCGTGACCGCGTGGGAGGTCGTGCGCGACGCGCTGGCTCCGCACGATCCGCCGAGCACGCTCCTGGGGGTCACCGTGCTCGGGTACGACGACCAGCTCGTGGAGGTCGAGGCCGTCGCGGCCGTCGTCGACTGAGCGCGGTCGCGGCCGTCCCGGACCGACCGACCTGCCGGCCCCGGCCCCGGCGCCGGGATCAGGCCGGGATCAGGTCGGGCTCAGAGCGCGGAGGCGCGCCAGGCGTCGACCGCCGCGAGGAGCTCGGCCCGGCGCTCGTCCGGCAGGAACGCGGCCTCGAACGAGTTGCGGGCGAGGAGCGCGACGGCGTCGTCGTCGAACGTGTGCGCCTGGCGGAGCTGGCGGAGGTTCTCGCCGAGGTAGCCGCCGAAGTAGGCCGGGTCGTCGCTGTTGACCATCGCGAGCACGCCGCGCGCGAGGAGCTCCGGCAGGGCGTGCTCGTCGAGCGTCTCGTTCACGCCGAGGCGCACGTTCGACAGCGGGCAGACGGTGAGCGGGATCCGGTCGGCGACGAGGCGGTCGACGAGCGCGGGATCCTCGAGGCACCGCACCCCGTGATCCACGCGCTCCACGTGCAGCAGGTCGAGCGCCTCCCAGACGTACGCGGGCGGGCCCTCCTCGCCGGCGTGCGCGACGGCGTGCAGGCCGAGCTCGCGGGCGCGCGCGAAGACGTCGACGAAGAGCGACGGCGGGTAGCCGACCTCGGCGGAGTCGAGCCCGACGGCGAGGATCTCGTGGGCGCGGCCGGCGACGGACTCGAGGGTCGCCATCGCCTCCTCCACCGGGCGGTCGCGCAGGAAGCTGAGGATCAGGCCGCCGGAGATGCCGTGGCGCACGCGCGCATCGCGGAGGGCGTCGAGCAGGCCGTCGACGACGTCGTCGATCGCGACCCCGCGGCTCGTGTGCGCCTGCGGGTCGAACGACATCTCGACGTGCCGGATCCCGTCGGCCGCGGCCCGCTCGAGGTACGCGGCGGCGAGGTCGTGGAAGTCGCGGCGCGTGCGGAGGACCGCGGTGCACGCGTAGTAGAGGTCGAGGAACGACTGCAGGTCGGTGAAGGCGTAGCGCGAGCGGAGGTCCTCGATGCCGGCGTACGGCAGCTCGACGCCGTTGCGCTCGGCCAGCTCGAACACCAGCTCCGGTTCGAGGGTGCCCTCCACGTGCAGGTGCAGCTCGGCGGTGGGCGGGAGCGTGGAGATCATCCGTCCACGGTAACGGGCGTCGTCCGGGTGCCCGCCGGGGCAGGGGCGGTTGACCTGGCGCTCTCGGGCACGGGAGCCCGCGACCCGTCTGCGAGCATGGCCGCATGGATCCCGACGACGAGCCCGACCTGGTCCCCGAGCTGCTGGTCACCGACCTCGCCGCGAGCCTCGCGTTCTGGCGGGACCTCTGCGGCTTCCGCGTGCGGTACGACCGCCCGGAGGAGGGCTTCGCCTACATCGCGCGCGGCGGGGCGCACCTCATGCTCGAGCAGGCGGGCATCATCCGGAACTGGGTGACGGGGCCCCTGGAGCGGCCGTACGGGCGGGGGATCAACTTCCAGGTCTTCGTGGAGGACGCCGACGTGGTGGCCGAGGCGCTCGCCGCAGCCGGCGTCGCGCTCTTCCTGGAGCCGGAGACGACCTGGTACCGGATCGGCGACGAGGAGACGGGCGTGCGCCAGTTCCTCGTCACCGATCCCGACGGCTACCTCGTGCGATTCCAGTCGTCGATCGGGCGGCGGCCGGCGGAGGCTCCCGCGGGCTGACGCCGCCGCCGCTACGGCCCGCCCGGTGCCGGGCGGGCCGTGATCGTCACCCCTCCGCGATGCCCGCGGGCAGCGTCGCGCCGGCCGCCGTGAGCGCGTCGACGAGCTGCTGGCCGCTCACGGTGGTGGTCTTCTGCCCGCCGATCATCAGCGTCGGCGTCCCGGTCACGCCCGCGGACGCCGCGGCCTCGGTGTTCGCGGTGATCCAGCCGGCGTACGCGCCCTTCTCCGTGCAGGTGAGGGCGTCGGCGTCGGTGACCCCCTGCGAGCCGAGCCAGGAGGAGAAGTCCTCGCCCGTCCACGAGTCGGTCGCGGCGGAGTGGTTCGCGAACAGGGCGGAGTGCACGCCGGGCCACGCGGACGGGTCGTGCTGCAGGACGCACGCGGCGGTGCTGCCGGCGGCGCGGCCGTAGTTCGTGACGATCCGGATGGGGTGGTAGACGACACGCACCTGCCCGGATGCGGCGACCCGGTCGAGGAGCGGGCCGGTCGCGGCCTCGTACTCCTGGCAGTGCGGGCAGGAGTAGTCCTCGTAGACGTCGAGCGTCACGGGCGCGTCCGCGGCGCCGACCGACACCGCGTCGGGCTCGGTCGCTACGTGCGCCTCGCCGCCGCTCGCCAGCTGCACGGTGGCGTCCGCGGTGGGCGCCACGCTGCCGGCCGACGCCTGCTGGCGGAGGAGGCTGGCACCGCCCCAGATGCCGGCGACGAGGATCACGACGGCGCCGGCGACGCCGAGCTGGGTCAGCAGGCGGCGGCGCTTGCGCTTGGCCTCCTCGAGGCGGCGCTGCGCGTTCGCCTTCTCCCGGATCTCGCGGGTGCGGTCGCGGTCGGCGCTGGTCTTCTTGCTCATGATGCGGTGCTCCTGTCGGCGGGTCGGGCGGTGTCGGTGTCGATGGCGGTGTGAGGGCCTGGGGCGGTGCCGGGTTGGGGGTCGGGCGCGACGGGGACGGCGCGGTCGCCCGCGCTGCGCCGCATCACGGCGCCCGCCGCGGCTCGTCGGCGCGCTCGTCGAGGGCCGAGAGCCGCGCGTTGTAGGCGCGGAGCTCGGCGTCGTCGTCGCGCGCGGCCGCCCGGTCGTAGCGGGTGGCCGCGCGCTGCTCGGATCCGGACCACTGCCGCACGACCATGAGCGCCACGAGGACGACGGGCAGCTCGCCCGCGCCCCACGCGATGCCTCCGCCCGCGGCCTGGTCGGCGAGCAGCTGCGCGTCCGTCGCGATGCCCAGCTGGTGCCACCAGTCGATCGCGAGGATCTGCGTGCCCGACATGATCGCGAGGCCGAAGAACGCGTGGAACGCCATGGTCGCGAGCAGCAGCATCAGGCGGATCGGGTACGGCGGGCGCCTCGGCCCCGGATCCACCCCGATCAGCACGAAGAAGAAGAGGTACCCGCTGATGAGGAAGTGGACGGTCATCAGCATGTGGCCCTGGTGGGTGGCGAGCGACCACTCGAACCACGGCGTGTAGTAGAACGCCACGAGGCTGCCGGCGAAGACGACCGCGGCGACGATCGGGTTCGTCACGATCCGCGAGTACCGGGAGTGCGTCGCGGCGAGCACCCACTCGCGGACGCCGCGGCTGCCGTCCTTCCGCGCCGGCAGCGCGCGCAGCAGCAGGAGCACGGGGGCGCCGAGCACGAGCAGCGGCGGCACGTACATCATCAGCATCATGTGCTGGATCATGTGGGTGCTGAAGTGCACCGCCCCGTACACGGCGGGCCCGCCGCTCGTGGCGTAGACGAGCATCGCGCAGCCGAGCAGCCACGGCACCGTGCGCGCGGCCGACCAGGCGTCGCCGCGTCGACGGAGGCGCCGCACCGCGACGAGGTACAGCCCGGCCATGGCCGCGGCCACCCCGAGGAACAGGAAGTCCGGGTGGACGGCGGTGAGCATCCGCAGCGGCGTGACGGGGTCGGGGAACGTGAAGCCGATGAGCGACGCGAGCGGGTCGACGTCGGCGATGGTCGTCTGCGGCACGGGCGGGGCGCTGCGCGAGAGCGCCACGGAGACACCCATCGCCACCGACATCACGACGACCTCGCCGACCGCGAGGCGGAGGAACGCCGTCCGCCGGGTCGCGTCGCGGACGAGGCCCGGGATCAGGATCCGGCGGTGCGCGAACCCAGCGACGCCGAGCCCGACCAGGATCGCCGTCTTCACGAGGAGCAGCAGCCCGTACGCGGTCGTGACGAGGTCGAGCGGCGTGCCGATGCGGAGCGACGCGTTGACGATGCCCGACATCGCGACCGCGACGAACGCCCATCCGGCGAGCGTCGAGTAGCGGCCGACGACCGCGGGCAGGGCGCCCTTCGCGAGCTTCTGGCAGAGGATCACCGCGACCAGGCCGCCGGCCCAGACGGTGACGCCGACGAGGTGGATCCCGAGGCTGTTCACCGCGTTCGCGTGCTCGTAGGTGCCCGCGGCGTGGCCCGACAGCGAGAGCGGGAGCAGCGAGGCGAGGGCGACGGCCGCGGCCACGCCGATGCCCGCGACGCTCCGCGTCCACGCGCTGATGCCGAACGCCACCGCCACGCAGACCAGCGACGCGAGCAGGGTCTGGCCGAGCTCGAGCCGGAGCGTGAAGTAGCCGAACTGGCCCCGGAAGGTCGGGGAGGTGAGAGGGACGCCGATCACGTTCGCGCCCGAGAGGACGAGCACGGCGATGCTGGCGGCCAGCCACACGGCGGCGGCGCGGGACGCCCAGCGGGTCGCCCTCCACTGCGCGAAGCTCGCCAGCCCGGGCTGCTTCCGCTGGCCGGGCAGCGCGAAGGCGGCGACCACGAGCAGCCCGATGGTCACGGAGGCCGCGGCGTCGTGGATGACGCGCGCGACGGGGAGGCCGTAGGTGACGACGTCGCCGGGATCGACGAGGAGGGTCTGCGTCGTCGCGCCCGTGAAGGAGGCGGCGGCCAGCGTCACGGCGACGGCGAGCGGGAGGCACGCCCACAGCAGCGCGTCACGCCCGCGGACGTGCGGGACGGTCAGCGTGCGGGGGACGAAGACGGGGTCGTCGGGATCCGGTCGGTCGTGGTCGGTGCCGGGATCGGCGGAGGGCAGGGCGGAGGGTGGGGGCATGGCAGGTGTCCTGGATGGGCGCCGTCCGGGGAGGGCGCGACGGGACGGCCGGGTCTCCGGGCGGGGCGGGGCGCATCCGAGCGGGTCGGACGGGACCGCCGCGCGGAGGGCGCGGGCGCGTCGGGGTGCGCGTCCGAGGACGCGCGAGGGCACGGCGCCGGGGGCGTCGTGCGTCGTCCGGGCGCGCGGGAGCGCGCCGGATCGGGAGGCGGGATCAGGCCGCGGCGGGCGGCCCGCGGTGGGGCGAGGCGGCGACGCACACGCCGAGGTCGCGGATGCCCGCGCGGAGCGCGCGCGCGACGCGGTGGTGCACCTCGGCGCGCGGGACGACGTCGAGCGCGGCCACGAGGACCAGCGCGCGGAGGCTCGTGCGCGCGAGGGCCACGAGGTCCCAGAAGGCGCGCTCGCCGGAGCGCAGCGCGACGATCGTCAGGACGGCCGCGAGCAGGTGCGCGACCCACATCGCGGATCCGTGGTGCATGCCGCCCATGTCGTCGGCGCCGGCCGCGGCCGGGCCCGTGCTGACGAGGTGGCCGCCCATGCCGTGGTGCCCGCCGACGACCTGCATGGTCGTCGTGGTCGGCGCGCCGACGGAGAAGAGGAGGTGCAGCACGGCCTGGCTGCACGCGACGGCGACGGCGAGCCGTGCGGTCGAGACGGTGCGGCCGGCGAGCAGCACGCACGTCGGCACCGCGAGCGCCGCGGCGACGACGAGGCCGACGGCGCCCGGGACGGGTCCGCCGCCGGCGACGTGCGAGAGCATCGACACGAGGATGGCGAAGGCGGCCGTGACGGCGCCGCGCGCGACGCGCGTCCCCCGTCCGGCCATCGCCAGCGTCCCCGGTTCCCTCATCTGCACGACAGCCTAGGTGCGGTCCCCGGGGAGTCGGCTGGTCGGCCGGCGACCCGGGCCGACTCGCGTCGGGGTCGTCGGAGGAGGGGCCGGGCCGCGGGCCGACGGCCGAGCGTCCGCGCGGCGCGTGTGGAACCCCACGGGGGCGCCCGCACCCGACACGGGAGGATGACCCGTGCGCGCCCACCACCCGATCACCCCGGCCCAGCTGCCGGACGTCCTGCTCCGCGTCTCCCTGGCGCGTCCCGTGCACCTGTGGGGTGCGCCGGGCATCGGGAAGTCGACGCTGGTCGAGGCCTTCGCGCGCGACCTGGGCATGGACTGCGTCACGCTGATGGCGACGCAGCTCGCGCCGGAGGACGTCGCGGGCGTGCCCCAGCTGGTCACGCGCGCGGACGGAGTGACCTTCTCCCGCTTCGCGCCGCCCGAGCTGCTCGTGCGCGCGGAGCCGTTCGTGCTCTTCCTCGACGAGCTCAACGGGGCCCGGCCCGAGGTGCAGAAGTCGCTGTACTCGCTGGTCCTCACGGGACGGGTCGGCGACCACCGCCTTCCGGCCGGCAGCGTCGTGATCGCGGCGGGCAACCGCGCGACGGACCAGGCGGCGATCAAGCCGATGCCGGCGCCGCTCGTCAACCGGTTCGTGCACGTGCACCTGCGCTCGTCGGTGGACGACTGGCTCGCCTGGGCCATCGCCGCGCAGATCCACCCGGCGGTGGTGGAGTACGTGACCCAGCGCCCCGACCACCTGCACGTCGAGCCGCCCAAGACCGAGGAGGCGTTCTCGACGCCGCGGTCGTGGCACGCCCTCGCCGACGCGCTCACGTCCTGGGGCGAGGATCCCGACCCGGACGTCGTCGCGATGCTCGCCGCCGGCTGCGTCTCGGCCTCGCACGCGGCGTCGTTCGCCGCCTGGTGGAAGATGCGCGCGCGGGCCTACGACCTGGAGGCCATCCTCCGCGGCGACCTGCGCTGGCCGGCCGAGGTCGCCGACCGCGACCTCCTGCACTTCCACGCGCTCTCGTTCCGTGCCCGGCTCGCGAAGGACCTCCCCGCCGACATGCGCCACGCGTCGCCGGCCGGACGGCAGTTCGCGATCCGGGCCAAGGACCTGCTCATCGAGCTGGCCGACCTCTCGCTCGAGCTCGCGCAGATCGTCGTCGCGCCGGACGACGCGGGCGCGCCGATCCTGCCCGCCTGGTTCCTGGTCGAGCTCGTGCGGGACGTGCCCCGGCTCGCGGAGAAGCGCTCGGCGTGACGCCCCGGAGGAACACCACGGGACCGAAGGACCCGGGTCTCGCGGCGGTCATGCTCGGCTGGAGCAGCGTGCGCCGGCACCCGATGTTCGCCCACGTCGCGGAGGAGCTGTCGCTGGTCCGGCACGCGAACGTGCGCCCGGACGACGGGTGGGCGCAGATCGACTCCGAGGCGTGCGACATCGTCGTCGACCCCGTCCGTCGGGCCGGCCCGGAGGAGTGGGCGTGGGTGTTCGCGCACCTGGTGCTGCACCTGGGGTTCGGCCACCTCGATCCGCGCTCGCCGTCCTCCTCGCGGGTGGAGGCGACCGCGGCCGACGTCGAGGTGGACCGCTTCCTCGCCTCCCTGAGGTTCGGCCGGAGCCCGTTCGCGCTGCCCGTCGTCTGGCCAGTCGGCGCGCCCGAGCGCCTCGCCGCGGAGTGGCGGGTATCCGGGGTGCCGGCCGGCTTCGAGACGTGCGGCACGGCAGGCGGGGCACCCTGCGTGACGCGGGGTCGGCCCCGGTACAGCGGCCCTCCCGACTGGACGCAGCTCTTCGCCTACGGGCTCACCGACGCGGTGTCGGCCGCCATGGACGTCGCCGGCGGCGCGCGGCGCTCCCTCGACGACCGGTCCGCGCCGCTCGCGCCGTGGGAGCGCGCGCGGCGGTGGTTCCTGTCGGCCTACCCGCTGCTCGGCGCGACCACGTCCACCCTGACCCTGGTCGCCGACGCCGAGCTCGCGCGCGGGTGGGACATCCCCATCGCGGCGGTGGATCCGGTCGCCGGCGAGCTGTACGTGAACCCGCTCGCCGTGCACTCCGAGCGGGAGTGGCGCTTCATCCTCGCGCACGAGACGCTGCACGCCGCGCTGTCGCACCACGCGCGCATCGGCGGCCGCGACCCCTACCTCTTCAACCTCGCGACCGACTTCGTCATCAACGGCTGGCTGCTGGAGATGGGCGTGGGGGAGATGCCGGCCGGCCTCCTCCACGACCCGCTGTTCGCCGGCATGTCGAGCGAGGAGGTGTACGACCGGATCGCGACGGACGCGCGCCGGTACCGCAGGATGACGACCCTGCGCGGCCGTGCCCAGCCCGACGTCCTCGACTCCGGCGGCCGCATGCCCCGTGCCGGTTCGGCGGTCGACCTCGATGAGCTGCTCCGGCGGTCTCTCGGCTCCGGGCTCGACCTCCACGTCGCCGAGGGCCGCGGGCGCCTCCCCTCGGCGCTGGTGGCGGAGATCCGCGCGCTCGCCCAGCCGCCCCTGCGCTGGGACGTCGAGCTCGCCCGCTGGTTCGAGGAGCTGTTCCCGGCCCTGGAGCCGACGCGGACGTACTCCCGTCCGTCCCGGCGCCAGGCCTCGACGCCCGACATCCCGCGTCCCGGCTGGATCACGCCCGAGGTGCCAACCGCCCAGCGGACCTTCGGGGTCGTCCTCGACACGTCCGGATCCATGGACGTCCGCCTCCTCGGGAAGGCCCTCGGCGCCATCGCGTCGTACGCGCGCGCCCACGACGTGCCCGCCGCACGCGTCGTGTTCTGCGACGCCGCGGCCTACGACGCCGGGTACCTCGACGTGGACGACATCGCCGGGCGCGTCCGCGTGCGGGGGCGCGGCGGCACCGTCCTGCAGCCGGGCATCCAGCTGCTCGAGCGCGCGGTCGACTTCCCCGAGGACGGGCCGATCCTCGTCATCACCGACGGGGTCGTCGACGTGCTGCGGATCCGGCGCGAGCACGCCTTCCTGCTCCCCGCGGGCGCGTCGCTGCCCTTCCGCCCGAAGGGTCCCGTGTTCCGGTTCTCGTGAGACGGCGCGGGTCGTGGCTCAGGGCCGCGGCTCGCCGGTCGGCCCGGACGGCGCGTCGTCGCCGACGCCGCCGGCGGGCTCGCCCTCCCAGGACACCGGCGTCCAGTCCGCGCCCGACCCCTCGAGCACCACCACGCCCGTGTTCTCCAGCGCGTGGTCGGCGACGAAGGCCGCGTCGAGCCCGCGCGCCCGCATCCCCGACCAGCAGCGGATGGCGGCGCCGTGGCTGACGAACGCCACCGTGCCGTGGCCCGTCGCCTCCGCCTCCGCGACCACGGCGTCGAACCGCGCGGCGAACTCGCGTCCGGTCTCGCCGCCCGCCAGGCGCCGGTCGTCCTCGCCGCCGACCCAGCGGATCATCGTCTCCAGGTACTCCACGACCGCGTCCCGGTCGCCGCGCATCTCGAGCCCGCCCGCGGCGATCTCCCGGAGCCCGGCGCGCTCGACCGGCGCGAGGCCGAGCGCCCCCGCGAGCGGCGCGGCCGTCTCATGGGTGCGGCGCATGGTCGAGACGTACAGCGCCCCGATCGCCTCCGCCCGCAGGGTCCCCGGCAGCAGCGCGGCCTGCTCGCGCCCGAGGCCGGTGAGGCCGGGACCGGGGATGCGGGTGTCGAGGACGCCCTGGACGTTGGAGGGGGTCTGGCCGTGTCGGATCAGGATCAGGCGCATCCTCCGACGCTAGCGCGGGAGCCGGCTGGCTCGTGCCCCGAGCGCGGCGCTCAGCCCGCCGCGGGCACCAGCCAGACCGCGACGTCCGGCGGCAGCGTCCCGGCGACCTCGCCCGAGGAGCTGAGCGCCACGCGCATGCCGGACGGGAGCGGCGCCGGATCCGCGCCGAGGTTCACCCAGCACTCCAGCCGGCCGCGGCGGAAGGCGAGCACGTCGGGCGGGGAGCCCAGCCAGACGAGCGGCTCCGTCGGCACGACCAGCGCACGGCGGGCGGCGAGCAGGCGGCGGTAGTGCCGGAGGGTCGACGCGGGATCCGCCTCCTGGCGCTCCACGGTCAGCTCCGCCCAGGAGTCCGGCTGCGGCAGCCACGGCTCGGCGCGGCCGGCGGTGCCGTCGCTGTCGCGATCGGGCACGCCGCCAGAGAAGCCGAACGGCGCGACGGTGCCCGACCAGGGCAGCGGCACACGGGATCCGTCGCGCCCCGGGTCCGTGCCGCCCGAGCGGTGGTGGATCGGGTCCCGCCGCCGGGCGTCGGGGATGTCCTCCACCTCGTGCAGCCCCAGCTCCTCGCCGAAGTAGAGGTACGCCACGCCGGGCAGGGCCGTCGTCATCGTGATCGCGGCGCGGGCCCTGCGGCGGCCGAGCGCGTGATCCACCGGGTCGACCCCGAAGCGCGCTCGCTGCTGCTCGTTCGACGCCCGGACCTCCGGCTGCTCCCGGCCGTACCGGGTCGCCTGGCGCACGACGTCGTGGTTGGTCAGCGCCCACGCGCTCGGCGCGCCCGAGAGCGCGGCCTTCGCGAGCCCGTCGTCGATGACCCGCCGCCAGGGTCCCGCGCGGAAGGCCGTGTGCAGCGGCTCGAACTCGAACGCGGTGTGCAGCTCGTCGGGCCGGAGGTAGAGCGGCAGCCGCTCGGGTCGCGCCACCCACGCCTCGGCGACGAACACGCGCGGCGGATCGTAGGAGTCGGCGACCCGGCGCCACTCGCGGTACACGTCGTGCACCTCGTCCTGGTCCCAGCCGGGGTGCGCCTCCGTCCGCCGGTCGGCGCCGAGCCCGTCCGGCAAGCCCTCCGCCTTGGCGAGCCCGTGGGCGACGTCGACGCGGAAGCCGTCCACGCCGCGGTCGAACCAGAAGCGCAGCACGTCGACGAACTCCGCGTGCACCTCGGGGTTCGACCAGTCGAGGTCCGGCTGCTCGGGGGCGAACATGTGCAGGTACCAGGGGCCGGGGCGGCCGTCGGCGTCGGTCGTGCGGGTCCAGGCCGGACCCCGGAAGCAGCTCTCCCAGTCGTTGGGCGGCAGCTCGCCGTCGGCGCCGCGCCCGTCGCGGAACAGGTAGCGCGCCCGGGCGGCCGGATCGCCGGCGAGGGCCGCGGGGAACCACGGGTGCGCGTCGGAGGTGTGGTTCGGGACGATGTCGAGCAGCACGCGGAGGCCGAGGGCGTGCGCCTCGTCGATCAGCGCCTCCGCCTCCGCGAGCGTGCCGAGCGCCGGATCCACGTCGCGGTAGTCGGCGACGTCGTAGCCCGCGTCGACCATGGGCGAGGGGTACCAGGGGTTCACCCAGATCGCGTCGACGCCGAGCTCGGCCAGGTACGGCAGGCGGGAGCGGAGGCCCGCGATGTCGCCGATCCCGTCGCCGTCCCCGTCGGCGAAGCTGCGGAGGAGCACCTGGTAGATGGCGGCGGAGCGCCACCAGGCGGCGTCGTCATGGCGTGCGGATCCGGATGCGTCGGGGGCCTCCGGGGCGGAGCGGGGGCTGGTGTCCACGGGGGCCCTTCGGTGCGGGGGAGCGGGCGGAGGCTCCCGACTCGCGACTAGGGGCCGGGCAGCGTCCGCGGTGGTCGGTACGGCCCTCCCACCGTACGCGCGGGCCGGCCCGGCGGCGCGGGCCCCGGCGCCCCGGACGCGGGAAGGCCCCGCGGATCGGATGATCCGCGGGGCCTTCCCGGTGCACGTGGCGTGCGGGTTAAGCGAACGTCTTCGCATCGATGACGAAGCGGTAGCGCACGTCCGACTTGAGGACGCGCTCGTAGGCCTCGTTGATCTGGTCGGCCGAGATGAGCTCGGTCTCGGGCACGATGCCGTGCTCGGCGCAGAAGTCGAGCATCTCCTGCGTCTCGGCGATGCCGCCGATCATGGATCCGGCCCAGCTGCGGCGCGCGGGGATGAGCGCGAACGCGGGGATCTCGAGCGGCTCGGACGGGGCGCCGACGTTGACGAGCGTGCCGTCGATCGCGAGCAGGCCGATGTACTTGCTCATGTCGAGCTTCGCGGAGACCGTGTTGATGATCAGGTCGAACGAGCTGGCGAGCTCCGTGAAGGTCGCGTCGTCGCTGGTGGCGAAGTAGCGGTCGGCTCCGAGGCGGAGGCCGTCCTCCTTCTTGGAGAGCGTCTGCGAGAGCACGGTGACCTCGGCGCCCATGGCGTGCGCGATCTTCACGGCCATGTGGCCGAGGCCGCCCATGCCGACGACGGCGACCTTGGTGCCGGGGCCCGCGTTCCAGTGGCGCAGCGGCGAGTAGGTGGTGATGCCGGCGCAGAGCAGCGGCGCGACCTTCTCGATGTCGAGGGACTCGGGGACGCGGAGCACGAAGTCCTCGTCGACGACGACGGCCTCGGAGTAGCCGCCCTGCGTGATGGTGCCGTCGGCCGGGTCGGTGCCGCCGTAGGTCTGGATGTTGCCCTTCAGGCAGTACTGCTCCTGGCCGGCCGTGCACTGCTCGCACTCCTTGCAGGAGTTGACCATGCAGCCGACGCCGACGAGGTCGCCGACCTGGTGCTTGGTGACGTCGGAGCCGACCTCGGTGACGCGGCCGACGATCTCGTGGCCGACGACCTGCGGGTACTGGATGGGGCCCCACTCGCCGCGGACGGTGTGGATGTCGGAGTGGCAGACGCCCGAGTAGGCGATGTCGATGGAGACGTCCTTCGGGCCGACGTCGCGGCGCTCGATGGTGGTCTTGACGATGGGGTCGGTGGCGGACGGGGCCGCGTAGGCGTTGACGGTGCGCATGGGTTCTCCTTGTGCTGTCCGGTGGGGGAGGGGAGGGATCGGGTCGATCCGGCCGCGCCCTCTTCGGATGCGGTACCCCTCGACGCTACGCCCGCGGAAGGTGTTCCCCGAAACCGCGCGGCTTTTCCTCGGCCGCCGGATAGCGTGGCGGGATGCCCGCTCCCTCCGTCCCCGGCCCGACCCCGACGCGATCGGGGCCTGTGACGGGCCTCCGGGACGGCGACGTGATCCGCTACCTCGGGATTCCTTACGCGACGGCGGCCCGCGGCGTCCCGCCCGTGTCGGCGGTGCCCGAGCGCGGATCCGACGGCTCGCCCGTCGTGCGCGCGGCCGTGGAGCCGGCGCCCGCGTGCCCGCAGCCCTCGTCGCGGATCCTCGACACCCTGATGCAGGGCGCCCTCGACGGGATCGTGCGCTCGGAGGACTGCCAGCGGCTCTCGATCACGCTGCCCGCCGACCTCGCGCCCGGCGAGGTGCTGCCCGTGATCGCCTGGTTCCACGGCGGCGGCTACACGACGGGCGCGGGCGACCTCGCGATCCACGACCCGCGCGCTCTCGTGGTGGAGCAGCGGGTGATCGTGGTCGCGGTGACCGCGCGGCTCGGGCTCCTCGGCTTCGGCGGCGGCGGTCGCGGCGGATCCGGTCGCGGCGCGTCCGACGGCCCGCTCGCGAACCTCGGCCTGCTCGACCAGATCGAGGCGCTGCGCTGGATCCGCGACTCCATCGCCGCGTTCGGCGGCGATCCCGCCACCGTGACCGCGATGGGCCAGTCGGCGGGCGGCGACGCGATCCTGCACCTCATGATCGCCGACGGCGCCCGCGGCCTATTCCGGCGGGCGATCGTGCAGAGCCCCCCGGTGGGGATCACGGGCGGGCGCGAGCGCATGTTCCGCGCGATGGCGCGCGTGACCCGCGGTCTCCGATCCGACGCGACGCTCGACGACGTGATGCGGCGGCAGGCCCGGGCCGAGCGCGCGGCGTGGCCGTCGGGCATCCGCGCGGGCCTGCCGTGGGGCCCGCGCTACGGCCACGCGCCGCTGCCCGCCGAGGCCGACCGCGACGCCGCCTGGCGGGAGGTCGCGCCGCACGTCGACCTCCTCATCGGCACGACCCGTGACGAGACGGCGATGTACCTGCCCGCGCTGCCGGTGGTCGGCCCGCTGCTCGACGTGCCGGTCGTGGGCCGCGCGCTGCGGCGCGTGCTGATGCGGGCCGTCGTCCGGCCCACCACCCGGCTCGTCTACACGCGGCCGGTCCGCGCGTTCGCCGCGCGGCACCGGGCCGCCGGCGGTCGGGCCGTGCGCTACGTGCTCCGCGCGGCCCCGGCGTCGAGCCCCATCGGCGCGGGCCACACCTCCGACCTCCCGCTGATCCTCGGCACCCGCGCGGCCTGGACCCGCATGCGCCTGGTGCCGCCGGAGGCGTGGCCCGAGGTCGCCGAGCGCGGGCGCGCGGTGCGGCGGGTGTGGGCCGACTTCGCGCGCACGGGCGTCGTCGCGGCGGATGCGGACGCGCGCGCCTGCGGGATGCGCTTCGACCGCGGCTGAGCGGGCGCGGGCGCCCTCCGCACCCGCTCGCGCGCCGCATGTCAAGGGGGTAGGCGCATCCCGGCCGCGGGAGTCGGCTCGATCCCACCGACGGAGGGAGCGACATGCGAGCGATGGTGTACCGCGGGCCGTACCGGATCCGCGTCGAGGAGAAGGACATCCCCCGGATCGAGCATCCGAACGACGCGATCGTGCGGGTGACCCGGGCGGCGATCTGCGGATCCGACCTGCACCTGTACCACGGCCTCCTGCCGGACACGCGGGTCGGCACCACGTTCGGCCACGAGTTCATCGGCGTCGTGCACGAGGTCGGCTCGTCGGTCGAGAGCCTGTCCGTCGGCGACCGGGTGATGGTGCCGTTCAACATCTACTGCGGGTCCTGCTTCTTCTGCGCCCGCGGCCTGTACTCGAACTGCCACAACGTGAACCCGAACGCCACGGCGGTCGGCGGCATCTACGGCTACTCGCACACCACCGGCGGATACGACGGCGGCCAGGCGGAGTACGTGCGCGTCCCGTTCGCGGACGTCGGGCCCATGGTGATCCCCGACGACATCCACGAGGAGGACGCCCTCGTGATGACGGACGCCCTGAGCACCGGCTACTTCGGCGCCCAGCTCGGCGACATCGCGGAGGGCGACACGGTCGCGGTGCTCGGCGCCGGGCCCGTCGGCCTCTACGCGGCGCGCTCGGCGTGGTTCATGGGCGCGGGCCGCGTGATCGTGGTCGACCAGCTCGACTACCGGCTGCGGATGGCCGAGACGTTCGCGCACGCGGAGACGCTCGACTTCTCCCGCGTGAAGGACACCGTGCTCGCGCTCAAGCGGATGACCGACGGGCTCGGCGCCGACGTCGTCATCGACGCGGTGGGCGCGGAGGCCGACGGGCACGCGCTGCACCAGATCACCGGCACCAAGATCAAGGTGCAGGGCGGATCCCCGGTGGCGCTCAACTGGGCGATCGACGGCGTGCGCAAGGGCGGCACCGTGAGCGTCCTGGGCGCGTACGGGCCGGTGCCCGCCGCGATCAAGTTCGGCGACGCCGTGAACAAGGGCATCACGATGCGGATGAACCAGGCGCCCGTGAAGCGGCAGTGGCCGCGGCTCATCGAGCACGTCCGGGCGGGGCATTTCTCGCCGCGCGACATCATCACGCACCGGATCCCGCTCGAGCACATCGCGGAGGGGTACCACACGTTCTCCGCGAAGCTCGACGACTGCGTCAAGACCGTCATCACCTTCGACGAGGAGTAGGAGCCAGCCATGCCGTACCGCGCGAGCGACCACCACCGTCCGATCGACGCCGACGCGCTCCGGGCCCGGATCCCGGGCTGGGGCGCCGACCTCGACCCCGCCGACCGCCCCGCGTTCCCACGGGAGCGCACCGACCTCGTCTCGGGCGCGCATTGGGACTTCCCGGAGCGCCAGGAGGAGCGCACGAAGCGCGAGCGCTCCATCGAGCACACCGAGCTGCCGCCCGTGTTCGGCACGGTCGCGCCGCTGCACGGCGTCTCGGGTGCCATCCGGCGCTTCGCCTACGCGACCTTCAGCGAGGGCCGGTCCGTGCACTGGCTGCTGCTGATGCTCGGCGACCGGGTCGACGCGGCGGGCGCGCACCTCGGGTCCCTCGTGAGCGGCCGGCCGGACGACCCGCTGACCGAGACGGGGATCCTCACCGAGGGCCGGCACCACCCGGTCGCGTCGCGGTTCGGGCGGGGCCGCGCCGACATGAAGCACATGTGGATGGATCCGCTGATCGTGGGCGCATGGCCCCTCGCGGCGGTCGCGCTGCTCTTCGTCGTGCGGCGGAAGCGACGCTGACGACGGGCGGCGGCCGCCGGATCAGGCGTCCTGCACCCGCACGGGCCCGGCTCCGCGGTCGCCCAGCGCGTCGTCCGGGTTGAGGAGGCCGCAGGCGCGCATCGAGAGGCAGCCGCAGCCGATGCAGCCCGTGAGCTCGCGCTCGAGGCGCTCGATGCTGCGGCGGCGCTCCTCGAGCAGGCGCTTCCAGCGGCGCGACGCGCGCTGCCAGTCGGCGTGGCTCGGCGGGCGGTCGAGGGGCACGTCGTCGAAGGTCGCCTGCACGTCGGACAGCGGGATCCCGAGGCGCTTGGCCACCGTGATCAGCGACACCCGCCGCAGCATGTGCCGCGCGTACCGGCGCTGGTTGCCCGCCGTGCGCTCGGCCGCGATGAGCCCGAGGTCCTCGTAGAAGCGGAGGGCGGACGCGGCGACGCCCGTGCGGCGGCTCATCTCGCCGACCGTGAGCAGCTCGTCCGGTGCGTGCCGGGGCGTGGGCGCGTGCCGGGGCGCCGGCGCGACGCCCGCCGGCTCCTGCGCATCCGCCACGACGTCCCCTCCCGATTGACCTCAAGGGTACGTGAGGTTCTACCCTGGAGACCATGCGCATGACCCGCCCCGCCGTCACGACGGCCCCCACCCGTGGAGACGCCCTGTGACCTACGTGATCGCCCTGCCGTGCGTCGACGTGAAGGACCGCGCCTGCATCGACGAGTGCCCCGTGGACTGCATCTACGAGGGCGAGCGCTCCCTCTACATCCACCCCGACGAGTGCGTGGATTGCGGCGCCTGCGAGCCCGTGTGCCCCGTCGAGGCCATCTACTACGAGGACGACCTGCCCGAGAAGTGGTCGGACTACTACACCGCGAACGTCGAGTTCTTCGCCGACCTGGGCTCGCCCGGCGGCGCCACGAAGATCGGCGTCGTGCCGAAGGACCACCCCGTCATCGCCGTGCTCCCGCCGCAGGGCGAGCACGCGTGAGCGCCGACACCGACCTCTTCAAGGCCGCCTTCCGCGGGCACCCGGCGGGCGTCGCGCTCATCACGGCCCGCACCGCCGACGGCCCGTCGGGCCTCACGGCGTCGAGCGTCGCGTCGCTGTCGGTGGATCCGCCTGCGCTCTCGTTCTCGGTGACGCGCGCCACCGGCTCCGCCGGCGCGATCCTCGGGGCCGACAGCTACGTCGTGCACCTGCTCGCGGGGCACCACGCCGCGCTTGCCCGCGCCTTCGCCGTCTCCGGATCGCCGCGCTTCACGGAGGAGCAGGGCTTCCAGGAGCTGGCGACCGGCGAGCCGCTGCTCGCCGACGCGCGCGCCGCCCTCCGCTGCCGCACCCTGCAGACCGTGCCGGTCGGCGGATCCGTGCTGGTCGTCGCCGAGGTCCTCGACGTGATCCTCGGCGAGCCCGCCCCGCCGCTCGTCTACCGCGACCGTCGCTTCCACCTGCTCGAGGACGACCACCCGGAGCTGTAGGCCGCGGGCGGCCGCCCGCCGCGAGTTCATCCTCGAGTCGGGCGCGCCGGCCCCTCGGGCTCTCGGGCAGGCATCGCGATGGCGGATCCCCGCCGGTCGTGTCTGCACGACGGCAGGCGATCGATGATCTCCCGATGTATCCCCATGTCTGTCGAGATTTGACAGAAATAGGGAGACAAGGGGAGATCCGAGTCGCCGATCCCGAGGACGACCGCCCGGAGCTGTGAGCCCCGGACGGCCGCCCTCCCCCTCAGGCGACGCCGCCGCATCAGGCGGCCGGCCTCACGCGTTCATGAACTCCGAGGGCTTCAGCGCGCGCTCCACGATGCGCACGTCGCCGATGGAGCCGGGGAACACGTGGTCGAGCTTCCCGCCGTAGTGGTTCGCGCCGACGAGCCACGACTTGCCGGCCGAGGCGAGCCCGCGGTTCGACGTCGTGGGGTTCCGCACGACGGGGTTGCCGTCGACGTACATCGTCGTGTGCTGGCTGTCGTTGACCACCGCGACGTGCCACCACGTGGCCGCGGGCAGCTCGTGCGACCAGTTCGTGAGGGATCCGTCCTGGCTGGTCGGGTAGACGCACCACTGCATCTCGCGGCTGCCGGAGACCGTGAGGACCACGGCGGGCTCGTCCGGGTCGCCCGAGGAGGTCGCCTTGCCGGCGTCCTTCGCGGAGGCCGACTGGGAGAGGATCGAGCTCCAGGCGTCGCCGCCGCCGTAGCCCTCGGGGATCCGCAGGTAGGCCTCGAACGTGTAGCCCTGGCGGAAGGTGGCCGTGTCGAGCGGGGCGCCGTCCACGGTGCGGAGGTGGTCGCCCGTGGCCTTGCCGCCCGTGAGGGTGAGGCTGCCGGCGCTCGGCGAGTCGTCGTGGTGCTCCGCGGAGAAGCGGAGCGATCCGGAGGCGGCGCCCGCGCGGTTCGCGACGACCAGGTCGTTGCCGTGGCCGGAGGCGTCGCGGATCCGGGTGGCGGGGCCCAGCGCGGATCCGTCCGGCTGCCCCTCGAAGCGCCAGTACGCGACCGTGCCCGGCACGAGAATCTGCGCGGCGGGCCGGGCGGCGCGCACGGGCACGGGCGCGAAGCCGGCGAACCGCTGCTCGAAGTCGACCGACACCGTGAAGCGGTCGACGTCGCCCGAGAGCAGCGCCTCCTCGTCCGCGAGCTCGTTGCCCGTGCCGAGGCCGCCGCCGAGGAGGAACGGCGACAGCGTCTCGACGTCGATCGCGTTCCGCTCGAGGTCCACGTGGTACAGCCGGATCATCGCGGCGCCGCCGTAGTACCGGTCCTGGTAGTTCACGAGGTGCAGGTCCACGTCGTGGCCGTCGCGGTTCCTCAGCGTGGTGCGCCCCGGCTTCCAGTAGTGGCCGTTGAGCGTGAGGAAGATCTGGTCGTGCTGGGAGATGAATGCGTCCCAGAGGCCCTGGCCGTAGGCGTCGAGCACGGCGGATCCATCGGGCTTCGAGTCGACGATGTCGTGCGCCGTGAGGATCACCGGCAGCGTCGGGTGCGCCCGGAGGACGCCCCGCGCCCACTCCACGCCGCGGGCGCTCGTGCGCCAGTCGAGCGCGAGGACGAGCCAGTCGCGCCCGCCCGCCGTGAAGGTGTGGAACGAGTTGTAGCCGTCGGGGCTGGATCCGCGGTAGCTCGGCGACTTCCGGAACCGCTTCGGGCCGAAGGCGTCGAGGTAGGGCGTGCGGCCGCGCTGGTCGTCGGTGGAGGAGTCGACGTCGTGGTTGCCGGCGAGCACGCTCCACGCGGCGCCGGCCTTGTCGAGGAGCGTGAACTGCGCGCTCGCGGCCTGGATCTCCTTCGCGGCGCCGTTCTGGGTCACGTCGCCGAGGTGCGCGAGGAACACGATGTTGTGCCGGTCGCGCTCGGCGAGCACGTAGCGGAGCGACGCCTCGAGCGGCTCCGGGTGGATGGCGGCGCCGTCGAAGAGGTACTGCGTGTCGGGCAGCACGGCGATCGTGAAGCGGGGCGACGAGGTGTCGGGCTTCCAGCGGGCGCCGGATCCCTGCTGCGCGGCCGGGGTCCTCACCGCGCTGGCGCCGAGCGCGTCGTCGGACGCGGTCGCGGCGGCCGCGGGCAGCGCACCGCCCAGCCCGGCCACCCCGAGCGCACCGGCGGCGCCGCTGGTGATGAGGAAGCCGCGTCGGGAGAGCGGGGAGGAGGGAGGCGTCGTCGGATCCTGGGTCACGGACGACGACGGTAGGGCCGGCGGGTGAATGCGGTGCGACGGCGCGGTGGACGGGCGGCGGCGGGTCGATCGACCGGCGGCTGGATGAGGTCCCATGGCGCACCGTACGGATCCTCGACCACCGCGACGGTCCCATGCGGCTCGTGAGGGGGCTCCTCGGGGAAGACGACGCCGTGCGCGAGCATCCACGCGTGCGGGGCGGCGAAGTCGTCCGTCTCGAGGAAGGACGCGAGCGCCGCGTCGTGGTCGTGGTCGCGGACGAGGCAGGTGACGTCCTGCGGCCGGATCATCCCCGCACCGCATCGCCCGCCCCTACGGTGGATCCGTGACCCGATTGCCGCGCCTCCTGCTCGTCGTCGCGACGCTCGCCGTGGTGGCGGGGGCCGTGACCCTCGGCGTCGGGCTGACGCAGCCCGCCGCCTCCGGCTGGTTCGCGTATGCGCCGCTGTCCGGCGAGTCGTTCGTGCCGTCGGGCGTGCACCTCGTCTCGACGGGGGCGCTCGTGTCCGCCGCCGTGCTCGCCCTCGGCGTCGTCGCCCTGGCGCTCTGGTGGGGGATCCGGATCGGCCGCCGCCGCGACGACACCTGACCCGGGACCGGCCCGTGCCACAGTGGTCCATGCGCATCGCCGACTTCCCCGTACCCGACACGGCAGCCGCCCGCGGCGCCCTCGACCTCGCCACGAGCTACCAGTCCGCGGCGATCACGGCCCACGCGCTCCGCTCCTGGCTCTGGGCCGAGGCGTTCGCGGTGGTCGGGGGTCGGGCGGACGTCGACCACGAGATCCTCTACGTCTCCGCCGTGCTGCACGACATCGGCACGGTCGCCGAGTTCGACAACCACACGGTCTCCTACGAGCACGCGGGCGGGCACGTGGGCGTCGCGCTCACGGCCGGCGCGGGCTGGCCGGCCGCCCGCCGGCAGCGCGTGCTCGACGCGATCGTGCGGCACAACTGGCCGTCGGTGGATCCGGAGCTCGACGTCGAGGGGCACCTCCTGGAGGTCGCGACCGGGCTCGACATCTCCGGCGCGCGGGCCGACGTGCTCCCCGAGGGGTACCTGCGGGAGGTGCTCGCGGTGCATCCGCGCGGCGACCTCGCCGCCGAGTTCGGCGCATGCGTAGTCGACCAGGCGGAGCGGAAGCCGACGACGGCCGCCCGCCGCCTCGTCGACGGCGGCGTCATCGCGAAGCTCGCGGCGAACCCGCTCGCGGCCCTCCGATGAGCCGCACCGGGATGCGCGTGCTGCTCGCCGTGGCGGTGCTCGCGACCGCGGGCGGGGCGGTCGCGCTCGTCGTCGCGCTGTCGCAGCCGGTCGTCATCGGCTCGTTCGCGGCCGTCGGCCCCGGGAACCCGTTCCGCGGATCCGGCGTGCACTTCCTCACGACGACCGCGGTCGTGGGCGCGGGGGTGCTCGTCGTGGGTCTCGCGGGCCTGGCGCTCGCTCTCGGGATCCGGTTGGGCGGGCGCGCCCGTCGCGACGATCGACCCCCGCGCGCCGACCGCTGAGGAGGCCGGCGCGCCCGGATCAGCCGATCAGCGACGGCCGCAGGTCGCGCAGCGTGCGGTGCGAGGTGATCCGGATCGCCCCGGCCAGCGCCACCGCGAGCCCCGCGACCAGCCACAGCGCGAGCACGCCGGCGTCCTGGGCGGCCTGCCCGAGGTCGCCGCCGTACATGAGCTGGCGGAGGGCGTCCACCGCGAAGCTCATCGGGAGCACGTGGTGCAGCGCGGCGAGCGGCCCGGGCAGGGTCTGCCAGGGGAACGTGCCGCCCGCGGTCACGAGCTGCACGACCATGAGCACGAGCCCGAGGAACTGGCCGACGCTGCCGAGCAGCACGTTGAGCGCGAGGATGATGGCCGCGAACGTGATGGAGGCGAGCACCATCGTCCCGTACATGGCGAGCGGGTGGGCGATGCGGAAGCCGAGCGCCCCGGCCACGATCGCGTAGAGGCCGGCCATCTGCACGACGCCGAGGAGCGCGGGCGTCAGCCAGCCGGCGAGGGTGATCCGGAGCGGCGCCTTCCGGGCCGTGATCGCGCGGCGCGACAGCGGCTTCACGATGAGGAACAGGGCGTAGATCCCGATCCACGCGGCGAGGCTGATGAAGAACGGCGCGAGCCCGGCGCCGTACTCGCCGGCCTGGGTCACGGCGTCCTGCCGGAGCGCGACGGGATCGCCGATCGTGTCGGCCTGCGCGTCGCGCTGCGCCTCGGTCGACGCGGGGATCTGGTCGAGCCCCGAGTCGAGGCCGTCGCGCAGCTTCACGGTGCCGTCCTGCAGCGTGCCGAGGCCGGACGCGAGCGAGGTGGCGCCGTCGGACGCGGAGTGCGCGCCGGTCGCGAGGGTCGCGCTGCCGTCGGCGGCCTTCGCGATGCCGTCGGCGAGGGCGGGGGAGGCCTTCGCGAGCGCGTCCGCGCCCGTCGCGACCTGCGAGCTGCCGGACGCGAGCGTGCCGGCGCCCTGGGCGAGCGCGGCGGATCCGGTCTGCAGCTTCGCGGCGCCGTCGGCCACCTGCGCGCTGCCCTGGGCGACCTGCTCGCTGCCGGCGGCGAGCCGCTGGAGCTGGGTATTCAAGCCGTCGGCCTTCGCGGCGGCGCCCGTGATGTCGGTGCCGAGGACGTCGAGCTTCGCGAGGGCCGCGTCGATGTCGGCCTGCGGGATGCCCGCCGTCGCCATGCGGTCCTGGATGGCCGTCCGGAGCGCCGGGACCCTCCCGGCGAGCTGGTCCACGCTCGCGGTGGCGGGCGATCCGAGGGCCGCGATCTGCGCGTTGCCGTCGGCGACCTTGCGCGCGCCCGCCGCGGTCTGCTGCGCGCCCGGCGTGAGCGCCGCCGCGCCGGTCGAGAGCTCGGTCGCGCCGGAGGAGAGCGTGGCCGCGCCGGACGCGACCTGGTCGGCACCCGTGGCGAGCTGCTTCGTCTGCGCGGGGAGCTGCGCCGTGCCCGTGCGGAGCTGGCCGAGGCCGGAGGAGAGCGTGTCGGCGCCCGTCGCGAGCTTCCCGTTCCCGTCCGCCAGCGCGTCCGCGCCGGAGCGCGCGCTGGCCGTCCCGTCGACCAGCTGCTGCGCGCCGGAGGCCGCGTCGCCGAGGCTCGAGCGCACGTCCGCGAGGCCGAGCAGGAGCTTGCCCGCGGCCTCGGTGCCGACGCGCGAGGCGACCGACTTCGTGATCCGCGCGCCGGCCTGCTGCGCGATGGTGGTGGCGAGGTAGCTGTTGGCGTCGTCGGTGGCCATGACCACGCGGGCCTGCTGCGGATCCGTGCCCGACGCCGACGAGAGCGCCGCCGAGAAGCCGGACGGGATGGTGAGCGTGAAGTCGTACGTGCCGTCCTCGAGCCCGGTGCGCGCCTCGGCGGAGGAGACCTCGTGCCAGTCGAAGGAGGCGTCGTCGAGCACGTCCTTCGCGACGTCGGTGCCGTAGTCGACCGGCTTCCCGTCGACCGTGGCGCCCTGGTCGGCCACGACGAGCGCGGCGGGGACCCTGTCGAGGCTGCTGTACGGATCCTGGTTCGCCCAGAGGTACAGCCCGCCGTAGAGCACGGGCACCAGCACGAGCGCGACGAGCGCGATCTTGGACATGGTGGTGGCGGTGAGGCGCGTCAGCTCGGCGCGCACCAGGGGGATGAGTCTCATCGGGTCTGCGTTCCGTCGATCGAGGGGGTAGGGGAGTCGGGGGCGGCGATCGGGTCGTCGTCGGGCAGCGCGGCGATCGCCTCGGCGGCGGCCTCGCTCGTGACGACGAGGACGCCGGTGCCGGCGCGGGCGAGGTCGCGGAGGACGCGCATCCACTCGCCGACCGCGCCGCCGTGCCGCTCGGGCGAGGTGACGACGACGGCCTCGACGCCCGCGCGGCTGGCGGCGAGCGTCGTGAGCAGGCGGATCCGCGCGACGGCCGGGACCGCGGAGAAGGGGGCGCGGGCGAGGTCGGCGAGGCCCTGATCGTCGAGGATGACGCCGACCTCGTGCCGGCCGGAGCGGTGCCCGGCGAGGGCGAGCTCCTCGGCGACGACCGCGCGGAGCGACACGTCGTCGGCGGGCTCGTTGATCCGCGGGGTGTCGACGAGCGCGACCCGCTCGGCGACGCGGGCGGCGGCCTCCTTCGGGTCGGCTTCCGTCTCCGGGGCGGAGCCGTCGTCGTCGATCGCGATCGTCCCGCCGTCGAGGCGCATCCGCCCGGACGCCACGAGCGAGAGCACGGTCGGCCGCAGCTCGGTCTCGGCGACGGCGACCACGGGATCCGGGCCGCCGTAGGAGAGGGAGACGGCGGGCAGGGCGGGGGCGGGGCCGTCGCCGACGCGCGCGTCGGTCAGGGTGACGATCACGAGGCGGCTCCGGCGGTCGACGCGGTCGACGCGGCGGACGCGGGGGCCGCGGCGGCGGCGGTCGCGGGCGCCTCGTCCGCGCGCCGCGCGACCTCGCGCAGCTCGGGCGTCGCGGCGATCAGGTCGCCGGCCGCCCGCCAGTCGAGGCCGCAGAGCGCGAGCGAGGTGAGGATCACGAGGGAGTGGCCCTCGGCGCGGCCGATGTCGCTGCGGGTCGCCTCGTCGAGCACCGCGAGCGCGCCGCCCTCGATGAGGCGCGCGAGCGTGGGCGCGGGGATGTCGCCGCGCAGCTCGCCCGCGGCGATGCCGCGCTCGACGACGCGCTGCAGCTCCGACCGGAGCGGCGCCAGCTCGGTGCCGACCTCGCGGGCGAGCGGCCCGCGCACGGCGACCCGCGCCATCACGCGCACCTGCTCGACCTCGGCCCAGAGGCGCGCGCCGATGAGGGCGACGTGGATCCGGCTGTCGTCGTGGGCGATGCCCGCCAGCGACTCGACGATGCGCCGGGCGCCGCGCTGCAGCACCTCGCGCACGAGGTCGTCGCGGGTGGCGAAGTGCCCGTACACGGCACGGCGGCTGAGGCCGGCGGTGGTCGCGATGGTCTCGAGGGAGGCGTCCGGGTCGCGATCGAGCGCGACGACGGCCGCGTCGATCAGGGCCTGGCGGTTCGTCGCGGCGTCCTTGCGGGGCGCGCGGGCGGAGGCGAGGGAGGTCATGCGACCAGGCTAGCTATCTTGCACAGTCGTGTGCAAGTTGCTGAGCGCACTCACGGTCTCGGCGTCGCGCGTCCCGCGCCGGGCTCCCGGGTCAGCTCCGGAGGGTCTCGCTGGGCAGCTCGCCGAACACGGACGCGTACGACGCCGCGAACCGGCCGAGGTGGGCGAAGCCCCACCGCTCGGCGACGCTGCGGACGGTCGTGGTGGTGGGGGTCGCGTCCAGGAGCTCGGAGCGCACCCGACGCAGGCGGATCCCGCGCAAGTACTCGGTGGGCGTCTGGCCGTGGTGGCGGCGGAGCGCGAGCTGGAGGACGCGCGTCGAGATGCCGGCCGCGGCCGCGGCCTCGGCCGGCGTGATCGGCAGGTGCGCGTTGTGGTGTAGGTACTCCACGGCGACGCGGATGTGCGCCATGCGGGGCGCGCGCAGCTCGGCGGGCAGCTCCACGTCGTCCCAGGGGAAGAGGTGCAGCGTCGCGCGGGCGAGCGCGAGGTCGGCTTCGAGGCGCAGCAGCGGGGAGGCGTCGGGATCCGTGATGACGGGGGCGGCCGCGGCGACCGCCCGGCGCCACGCGGCGGCCGTCTCGATGCTCGGCACGCTGCGGTGCTCGAACAGGAGCGGGCGGGCGGGGCCGTGGTGGAACTCGGTCGCGGTCTGCTCGAGGAACCCGGCGTCGAGGTGCACGCAGTTCTGCCGCGTGGAGCTCGCCTGGTACTGGAACGGACGGCCGGAGGGGAAGAGGAAGGGGAGCTGGCCCTGGGAGGAGACGGCGCGGGATCCTCGGTCGACCGTGATCTGCCCCTCGAGGAACCAGGTGACCACGTGCTCGGGGCGCTGGGGGCTCTCGGCCCACTGCGTGCCGGCGATGCGCGAGGTGCGGAGGGTGACGCGCTCGCCGCCGAGGACGGCGTAGCGGTAGGAGAAGGAGTTCGTGCGGCGGTCGCGGGCGAAGCGGATGCCCTCGAGGACGGGCGCGAAGCTCGCGGTGGCCTCGTCGATGTCGGCGCCGGACATGACGGCGCGGACGAACGGGTCGGGCTCGAGCTCGGCGGCGGAGACGACCGGGGCGCTGTCGAGGTCGACGGGCGCGGCGGCGCGTGCGGCGGCCGCGTCGTCGTCGTTGGAGGCGGTGTCGATCATCGCGGTGGCCGCGGCGACGACCGCGGCGGCGCCGTCGGCGGCGTCCTGCGACGGGTCGACGAGCGAGGCCGCGTCGGAGGCGGCCGAGGTGCGCTCGAGGAGCGGTGCGGCGGTCGCGGGGGCGTCGCCGCCGACCGACGGCACCGGCGTCCCGAGGGTGTCGTCGACTGCTGCGGCGAGCGGCGTGCGCGGGCGGCGCGAGGGATCCCTCGTTCCGGCGGGGGTCAGCGTGGTCGTCATGGTCCCTGGTGTCTCTGGGTGTCGGTCGTCTCCACCCTCCCGCTCATCATGCACGGCGCTCCTGCGGGGAGGGGCCTCCGCGGTGCGAGAGGCTGGCCCTTCTTCGGCACGGCCCCGTAGGAGAGCTGGTGCGCGCTCCGCGGCTATCCGCTGAGCGAACGCGCGTCCCCCGGTCGCTTGCGGCGGCGGCCACTCCACGCGCACGGGATCCGCACCGTCGAGACGCCTAGGCTCGTGCCGCGGGCGATCCCCGCACCCCCTGATCCCGAGAGGCGCCGCATGACGAGCGACCGGTCCCTGGCCTTCATCCTGCTGCGCTCGTGCCTCGTGATGGTGGCGCTCGGCGTCGTCACGGTGCAGACGGGCGGCGGCCTGGGCGTCGTCGGCGTCGTGGCCTTCGTGCTCGCGGCGGGCCTCGGCGGCGGCGCGACCTTCTACTGGCGTCGCCACCTGGCGGCGAAGCGGCGCGACCCGTTCAGCTGATGGGCTGATCCGGCGGTCCTCGGCCCGCCCGCCGATCCTCCGCCGCCGCGCCTCAGGCCGGGTCGGCCACCGTGGACGTGAGCGTCGACGACCCGTCGGCGAGGCGCCGCACCTCGATCCGGTCGGCGACGCGCTGCTTCAGCTCCTCCACGTGGCTGACGATGCCCACCGTGCGGCCGTCGGAGGAGAGGCGGCCGAGCTCGGACATCACGGCGTCGAGGGTCTCGGGATCCAGCGTGCCGAACCCCTCGTCGACGAACAGCGTGCCGAGCTGGAGCCCGCCCGCCTCCGCCTGCACGACGTCGGCGAGCCCGAGCGCGAGGCTCAGCGCCGCGTAGAAGGTCTCGCCGCCGGAGAAGCTCGCGGGCTCGCGCACGCGGTCGGTGACGTGGTCGCGGATCTGCAGGGCGAGGCCCGTCTTCCGGGACCGGCTCGTGGCCTCCCGCTCCTCGCTCACCTCCAGCTCGTAGCGGCCGCTCGACATGATCCGGAGGCGCGCGTTGGCCGCCTGCACGACGTCCTCGAAGCGGCGGAGGAGCACGTAGGTGCCGAGGGTGAGGCCCCGCGTGTTCTCCGGGCTGGTGGCGTTCGCGACCTCCGACATGCGGATGGCGGCGCGCGCCTCCTCGCCCGCGAGCGCGCTCGCGCGGCGCGCGGCGTCGTGCCGGGCGAGGGCGGCGGCGCTGCGGTCGGCACGGTCGCGCGCGCGCGCGGCGCGCTCGGCGGTCGCGCGCGCGGCGGCCTGGGCGGCGTGGGAGGCGGCGAGGGCGGCGGCGGGATCCGCGTCCTCGGCGCCCGTGAGCGTCGCGACCTCCGGATCCACGAGGCCCTCCGCGACGACGGCCTGCTCGCGCTCGTGCGCGGCGACCCGCTGGGCGAGCGCCGGGAGCTCGGCCGGCGGCAGGGCGGCGGCGCGGGCCTCGTCCTCCGTCGCGAACGACCGGGCGGCGAGGGCGTCGGCGAGCTCGGTCGCGCGCGCCTCGGATTCGGCTGCCGTGCGCGCGCGTTCGGCGGCGAGCGCGAGGAGCCGCTCGACGAGGGCGCGCTCCTCGGCGCGGTCGGCGACCAGGGCGGCGACGCGCGGGGTGTCGGGGGCGTCGGTCCCGGTGTCGGTGTCGGTGTCGTCATCGGCGGCTGCGGCGTCGGACGCGCCGGCGTCCGACGCGGCGTCCGGCTGGGCGCCGGCCGCGCGCAGGGCGGCGCGCACCGCCTCCGCGTCCTCCGCGAGCCGCTCGCGGGCGCGGATCACGCGCTCCCGGAGGCCCGAGAGGGCGGCGCGCGCGTCCTCGCGGCGGACGCGGATCCGCTCCGTCTCGGCGTCGTGGGCCGCGAGCCGCGCCTCGGCCGCGCGTAGCGCACCGCCCGCGGCCTCCGCCTCGGCGAGTCGCGCGGTGCGGTCGGCGACCTCGCGCTCGGCGTCCTCGTGCGTGACGCCGTCGAGCTCCGCGGCCATGGCCTCGTGCCGCGCGGTCTCCGCGGCCAGGGCCGCCGCCGCCTCGGCCTGCGCCCGCCCCGCCCGCTCGCGCGCCTCGGCGGCGGCCTCGATCTCGTCGTCGTCCGGGTGGCCGGGGGTGCTCGGGGCGGGGAGCGGGTGATCCGCGGATCCGCACACCGGGCACGGCGCGCCCTCGACCAGCTCGCGCGCCAGCTCGCCCGCGAGACCGCGGACCTTGCGCTGCCGCAGCTCGGCCTCGTGCCGCACGGCGTCGCCCGCGGCGGTCGACCGCGACTCCAGCGCCGCGCGGGCCGCGGTGATGCGCGCGTCCTGGGCGACGAGCGCCGCCGCCTTCCGACGGGTCGCCTCCGCCTCGGCGACCGCGGCGCGGGCCGCGTCGACGCCGCCCGCCGCTCCCGCCGCGGCGTCGCGCGCCTCGACCAGCGGGATCCGCTCGCCCGGCCGCTCCGCCAGAGCCGCCTCGGCCGCCTCCGCGTCCGCCTCGCGCTGGGCGACGGCCGCCTCGGCCGCGCGCACCTCGGATCGCCGACCCGGCAGCCCGCGTTCGCGCGCCTCCGCGTCGGCCAGGGTCGCGAGCTCGGCGACCAGGGCGTCGCGCCGCGCGGAGAGGTCGTCCGCCGAGGCGTCCGCGAGCGTCGGCCGCGCGTCGCGGCACGCCGCCCGGGCCGCGTCCTCGGCCGTGCGCGCCCGCTCCCCGGCCGCGTCGGCCCGGTCGCGCGCGGCCAGCGGCCCCGCGACCGCCTCCGCCCGCCGGGCCTCCTCCAGCCGCGCCGCCAGCAGCGCGACCTCGTCGGCCTCCGCCCGCAGCGCCTCCTCGCGCGCGATGAGGGTGCGGCGGCGCTCGAGCGCGCGCGTGATCCGCTCCGCCTCCTCCCGCGCATCCGCCGCCCGGCGCCGCGTGGCCTCGTCCTCCTCGCGCGCCGCGTCCGCCGCATCCGCCAGCTCGGCGAGGAGGCGCACGGTGTCGGCCGCGTCGTCGACCGCGAGCGCCTCCACGCGCGTCGCCTCGCGCAGGCCCGTGAGCGCCTCGGCGACCCGCGCGTCGGCCGCGTCGGTGCGCGCCTTGGCGGCCGTGCGCATCTCCGCGAGCTGCTTCGCGGTCACGTCGTAGACGGCCGTGCCGAACAGCGACTGCAGCACGAGCCGCCGCTGCTCGCCCGTCGAGCGCAGGAACTCCGCGAACTCGCCCTGCGGCAGCACGACGGTCTGCACGAACTGCGCGCGCGTGAGCCCGACGATGCGCCCGATCTCCGTCCCCACCTCCTGCGTGCTGGTGCCGAGCACCTCGCCCGCGTCGGCCTCCGGCGACGACAGCCGGAACAGCTTCGCCGTGGCGTTCTGGTTCGTGGTGCCCGTGCCGCTCTTCTTCGGGCGCTGGTGCTGCGGGCTGCGGCGCACCCGGTGGATCCCGGCCGCGGTCTCGAACACGAGCTCCACGTACGGCTCCACGCCGGGCGCCGCGTGGTGGCTGTGCAGGCGGTCGCGGCTGGATCCCTCGCTCGCGAGCGACCCGTAGAGCGCGAACACGATCGCGTCGATGAGCGTCGACTTGCCGGATCCGGTGGGCCCCTCGAGCAGGAACAGGCCCGACCGCCCGAGCTCCGCGAAGTCGATGACGTGCTCGCCGGCGAAGGGGCCGATCGCGCGGAGCGTCAGACGGTGCAGGTCCATCAGGCGCTCCGGTCCGCGGCCAGGGCCTGCTCGTACGCCTGGCGCAGCACGAGCGCCTCGGCGTCGGTGGGCGGCGCGCCCGTCGCGTGCTCCACGAAGTCGGCGGCGACCTCGAGCGGATCCGTCGTGGCGTCCACCACGCGCGACCGCACGCCCTCGACCCGTCCCTCCGGCTCGTGCAGCACGACGAGCGCGTGCGGCAGCGCCTCCCGCACGCGCGCGACGAGGTGGGCCGGATGCACCGGATCCGTCACGTGCACGCGCAGCCACGCGTCGGCGAGGTCGGCGTGCCGTCCGTCCGTGATCTCCGCGAGCGTGCCCGTGACCTCGTCCAGCCGCCGCGGCACCGGCGCGTCGATCAGCTCGACCGTCGTGGACCCGTCGGCCGCCAGCTCGACGAGCGCGCTCGACTTCCGCTGCATCCGCTCCCCGAACGAGAACGCGAGCGGCGAGCCGGAGTACCTGATGCGCGGTGCCCGGATGCCGGGCTGCTCCGCCCGCACCTCCTGCGCCCCGTGCAGGTGCCCGAGCGCCACGTAGTCCGCGCCCCGGAACACCGACGCCGGCACCTGGTCGAACCCGCCCACCCGGATGTCGCGCTCGCTCTCGCTCGGTGCCGCTCCCGTGACGAACGCGTGCGCCACCACGACCACGCGCGCCTCCGGTCGTCCGGCGGCGTCGGCGCGCACCCGGTCCATCGCGGCGCCCAGCACGGCCTCGTGCGAGCGCGGCAGGGGAGGGGCGTCGGCGGCGGCGAGCGACGCGCGCACGGCGTCCGGATCGAGGTACGGCACCCCGTAGATCGCGACCGGCCCGTCCACGTCGTCGAGCACCACGGGCACGTCGAGCGCCTCGGCCGACGCGAGGATGCGCACCCCGTCGCGCAGCAGCCCCGACGCGAACCCGAGGCGCGCGGCCGAGTCGTGGTTGCCGGGCGTCACGATGACGGTGGCGCGCGCGCTCAGCCGCGCGAGCGCGTCGCCGAGGAGCGTGACGCTCGGCACGCCCGGCACCGCGCGGTCGTAGACGTCGCCCGCGACGAGCACCACGTCGACCCGCCGCTCCTCCACGAGCGCGACGAGGTGGTCGAGGAACGCCGCGTGATGCGCGTGCAGGTCCTCGCCGTGGAGGGTGCGCCCGAGGTGCCAGTCGCTCGTGTGGAGGATGCGCACGCGGGTCCTTCCGTGGGGCTGCCGGCGGTGCCCGTCACGCTACCGGAGGGCGCCGACACGGCCGG
>Ga0308163_10000244_pt1 | contig 136877 bp, 113 predicted proteins | sample PhyTR1_FD_201037 | JGI IMG/M metagenome (GOLD analysis project Ga0308163, IMG submission 201037) | Phyllosphere microbial communities from UC Gill Tract Community Farm, Albany, California, United States - DLSLT.R1 | ecosystem: Host-associated > Plants > Phyllosphere > Unclassified | place...
GGTATCACGTCGGCAAACGTGGCGACATAACCCGCCAGCGCTTCGATTTCTGCCGTTTTGAGGGTAGACGACCAGCTTGGCATGCCTTTTTCTGGTACGCCATCGGCAATCACTTTCTGCAGATTGGCCTTGGTCGGCTCACCGTGCAACCACTTGTGCTTGAGCAGGGTCGGTCCGACGCTGCCTTCCATGTTCGCACCATGGCATACGGCACAGTTGTTTTGGTAGAGCTGTTGCGCTGACTGATCCGACGCGGCACGAGCGGCCGAGGCATGCAAGGCAAGGCCCAGCAGGGCGGCAAGGTACGGGATGGATTTCATATTGTCTTCGTGTCGTTACTGGTCATAGCTATGATAGAAAGGCTTGTAGACATTCGTTGCCGCACCGGGCCTGCCAAACCAGCGTGTAAGCGCGGCTGGCCACGCCTTCACCAAGGGCACCACGGTAAAGCTGCCGGCGATGCGCGGTGTCTTGTCGAGGCGAACGGTAACTTCAGGGGAGGTCCCCTTGTTACCCAAACCGCCGATAACGGCGTTATGGCTGAGGAATGTGAGATCGCCCTGTCGCTCGACCGCCACATCGGCCGGCGACATGGTCATCGCAAAGCCGGCGCCATCGGGAGCGGTCAACAGCGCCACTTCGGTCTCGCGCCGATTGCCCCTGAAACGCAGGTCGTCTCCGTTCAGGTGATACAGGCCGAACTCATTGAGCCTGTCCTTGCCCGGATACCCGGCATACGGCCCCTGCCCTATCCAGCGCAATTCGCTCGAACCAGGCGGCGCGACCATCGACAGGCCCGCTTCGGACAGCATCCCCACGGCGTTGACCGGCGCGAATTCGTAGCTGACGGCGATCGCGCCATTGGCCCCGATGTCGAGCTGGTAGCCACCTGCCAGGCCAGCCTGTCCGCTCCCCGCCTTCCCTGCCGCTGCGGCATCCGCAGCAGGCATCAGATCGTCGAATCCGGTCTTCGGCATCTGGCTTTGCGCAGTGTCTTCAGCGCTGTCTGCCAGCAGGTAACGGCCCGATACGCCGATGCGCACTCTTCCATCAAGCTGGTCCACTTTGACGTCCACCGCACTCGGCGCTGCCGGCATGGATGCCAGCCACAGCCCGGATTTCCGGGCACCCAGGGCCTCCGCCATCGTCGCCTTGCGTCCGCTGTGCGGATGGATGCCGGCCACCAGCAGCTTGCCGCCATGATCGCGTATCGTCAGGTCGCCGGACCCTCGCTGCACCGTCAAGACCCACTGCGGCAGTGTCACTGTCACTTGTGCCGCCGTCTCGGCTACCTGAGGACGCCCTTTCCCGCGCATGCGGTCGGTCCACGTCTGGAGGGCATCATCTGCCTGATGCAGTCGAATACTGCGTTCATTGACTTGCAGGCCACGCTCGTCGACGGCACGCACATTCAGCGCCAGCACATCGGCGCCTGCGTCCGAAGGAATCAGCAGTGGTATGCGCACCGTCTCGCGCTCCCTCGCACCCGCCTTCAACGCCATACGGCCCTGCTGAACATCCTTGCCATTGCGCTGGAGGGACCAGAGCAGGCTGATGCCCCGCAGCGAGCGGAAATCATGGCGGTTTTCGACGGTAAGCGCGATTTGACGTGTCCCCGGGCGCACTGCCGCATCACGTTCGATGAACTGTACCGGCGCATAGACTTTCCGCATCTGCCAGTAATCCGTTTGCGGCGTACGGTCCGCATAGGTCAGGCCATCCGCACCGTCCAGTCCATGCGTGTCGTAATAGCGGTATCGGTCCAGCCAGACAAGTTGCGTAGGCTTCCCGGCGTCCACAGCTTGGCCGCTGGTGCGAAGCAGTCCCTGGTCGTGGAAGTGCCAGATCGAGCCGCCGGCCAGGACCGGTGTGGACTGGATGATCTCCCACTGGTCCTGCATGCGATCGGTCGCAAGGCCAAGCGCATGCGCATATTCCGTGAGGATCGTCGGGCGCTTGAGCTTCTGCGCGTATTCCTTCAGGGTGGCGTTGCTCGGATAATGCGGTGCGTAGATGTCGACGAACGCCGGGATGCGCTCGTAGTTCTTGGCGAAATAACTGCCGATTTTCGGGTAGGTGATCGGTCGGGTCGGGTCGAGCTGCTTGGCCAGCCGCCCTGCTTCGAGTTCCACGTCCGTGATCGGGTTCTCGTTACCGATACTCCAGACGAGGACCGACGCGCGGTTCTTGTCGCGCGCGATCGTGGGCTCCACGCGCGCCAGGATGGCGTCCCGGTACTCGGGTTTTTCGAGGTTCTTTTCGCCATGGCCGATGGCCACTTCGTCCATCACGTACAAGCCGAGTTCATCGCACAGTTCGAGCAGGCGTGGATGCGGCGGATAGTGCGAGGTGCGGAGGTAGTTGACGTTGGCCTTCTTCATGAGCTCCAGGTCTTGCCGGATCTGCGCTTCGGTGACGGCGCGGCCGGTGACAGGATCGAGGTCGTGGTGATTCACGCCGCGCATCTTGATCGGCCGTCCATTCAGCAACAGCACGCCATTTGCGATGCTCACCTGGCGCAGGCCGATCCGCTCGGCAATGCGCTGCCGGGTCACGCCGCCCGCCGCCAGCACCAGCTCCAGCCGGTACAGCGACGGCGTCTCGGCGGTCCACAGCGCGGGCCGGGCAATCCGCATGATGCCAGAGCGATGCCCATGGTCCCCCGGTGGCAACGACAGCTTGCCCGCGATGCTGCCATCGGGCGCGAGCAGCGTGGCAAGCACCTCGCCGTCGGCCTGGCTCAGTGCCACGTCGATCGACAGGTCTGCGCTGCCATCGGGCTGCAACACGGTCTTGGTAGACAGGTCGCGCACATGGGTCGCCGGGACCGAAAACAGGCTCACATCGCGATAGATGCCGGACAGGGACCAGTCGTCGTTGAGGTCGAATTCGAAGCCATGGGGCTTGGTGGTGACGCGCACCGCCAGCACATTGTCGCCGTCGGCTTCCGGCCGCAAGAAATCGGTCACGTCGAAGGTGTGGCGGTTGAAAGCGCTGGCCGACGACACGCCGGCCTTCCTGCCGTTGATCGAGACTTCATAGCCGAAGGCCACCCCTTCGAACCGCAAGAACGTCCGACGGCCCTTCCAGGCGGCCGGGACGCGGAAAGTACGGCGGTACAGTCCCATGCCGTCTTTCAGTTCATCCGCATAGGATGGCTCTGCGAAGCCCTTCAGTTCCCAGTTGGAAGGCACGGAAATGGCCTTCCATGCGGAGACGTCGAACCGGGGTTCGGCAAACCCGCTGTCGGTACCGGGCGCCAGGCCCTGCACATACTTGAACGACCATTCGCCATTCAGCGATTGCATGTATGCCGCATCGCCTGAAGGATAGACGTCCGCTGCGTATGAATTGGCAGCCGCGATGGCCAGTGCCAGCAGCGCTGCCGCGGCGAAGATGGGTGTGCGATAGGACATGGACGGGGTCGGCTCAAATCGGCTCATTATCATGTTGAAGAACCTGCTTCGCTATCGGGCCATTTCAATAATCAAGGAATTGATTGCCGGGTTCACATGCGCGTTCCGCTCATGTTCATGAGTAAGTGTGATGCTCGATAGCCAAGCCGGGCGTTTCGTGGAAGGATGTACGGCATCCCCTTGCAAGCTGCCAACAGACCGACCATGCACCTCACCTCCTTGCTGCGCCGCGCCCTCGTCATCGTTCTCGCATGCGCGGCCGGCCTTGCAGCTGCCGAGCCGCCGACGCCACAACAGGTCACCTCCACCATGCGCCGGGTCGCCGACTGGCAGATCGGCAGCTGGCAGAAGGACGGCTTCAAAAAGCCAAAGTACAACTGGACCTATTGCGCAGCCTATACGGGCATCCTGGCATTGGCCGCCCAGACCCGGGACGAGCGCTACTACGACTTCGTGCGCGGGATTGGCAAGGATCTGGGCTGGCAGACCGGCAGCCGGCGCTACTTCGCGGACGATTATTGCATCGGCCAGGTCTATGCCGAACTCTACCTGCACGACCGCGATCCGGCGATGCTGGTGCCGTTGCGCCAGCTGGCCAACGAGATCGCGGCGCAGCCCCACGACGAATCGCTATCGCTGAAGAACCACGGCATCATGGACCGCGAATGGGCCTGGTGCGACGCGCTGTTCATGGGACCGACCACGCTGGCTTCTCTGGCCAGCGCCACCGGCGAGCGCAGATACCTCGACATGGCAAACCGCCTGTGGTGGAAAACGACCGATTTTCTGTACGACCGCCAGGAACACCTGTACTTCCGCGACGAGAGCTATTTCCAGCGAACCGAGAAGAACGGCCAGAAGATGTTCTGGTCCCGCGGCAATGGCTGGGTAATGGGCGGCCTGGTGCGCGTTCTGTCCAACATGCCGGCCGACTATCCGGACCGTGCCCGCTTCGTGACGCTGTACCGGGAGATGGCGTCGCGCTTGGCCACCCTGCAGCAGCCGGACGGCAGCTGGCACGCTTCGCTGCTCGACCCACGGAGCTATCCGGTCAAGGAGACCAGCGGTACCGGCTTCTATACCTATGCCATCCTCTGGGGACTGAACAAGGGTTTGCTGGACGAGGCCACCTACTGGCCGGTGGTCGATCGGGCGTGGGGCGCACTTGCCGGGTCGGTCCATCCGGATGGGAAACTCGGCTATGTGCAGCCGGTTGGCGCTGCCCCGGATCATGTGGATGCGGACACCACGGAGACCTATGGTCCCGGTGCGTTTCTGCTGGCCGGATCCCAATTGGTCAAGTATCTGGAAGCGCATCCACATATGCCATGAGAAGCTCGATCGCGAGCATTCGCTGCGCTGGTCGCTAGGTGGCGGTATCTATCGTCAGGTACACGCCGTGACCACGGATTGCACATTCATTGTCGCCTCGAGCACTTTCGTCACCAGGCCGAAGACAGCTGCCTGCTGCCAGCTGTTCGACAATAAACAACAAGCAGTTGCGACCGCCAGGGCCGCAGTCTGGAGTTTTGCTCAGGGACCCGCCCTCGAATGCAAGCTCGATAGAGGCAGGCCAGCTTCGATCGGATCGGTTACCAATCTTGAGCCGGCTTACGGCTCACCCTCGACGTATCTCCTAATCTCAAAAAAGCTCGCCGAAGCGAGCCCTTTTGAAAATCGCACAGCAGGATTTCCAACAGGAAATTTTACTCCACTCGATTATCAATGGCTGAGGTAAGCCTCTGAACTGCTTAGCATTTTAGTAGCACTCTCGGCTTTGTACCATCCACCACACCATGCCAAGGTCATCGATCCTTGACCCGGCAACAACAGGCATTATCTCGAATCTACCCTACCGCGACCACCATTTCCCCGGTCAGTCCCAAGCTACTGGTATGGCGAACGATCTGCTGCCGACCAGACTTACACTAACCGTGTCCCGCGAAATCCGGGGCGATTCAATGCAAGCGACAGCGCCGACCAACACCGTTTGACATGGATGGGCAAGGCGTCACTGCCATGCCTAGCGCGATCGTTGGCTGATTCCCCGCGCTATCCAGCGAAGCAAGGCTGCCGCTTCCGTAGCGAACTCCAGAACTTGGGCGAGCAGGCGGAGCCGAAGTATAGATGGATCAAGATCGACCGCGCCAAAAGCACTTTCCTGTCCTTCTGCCTCAACCGACCGGGTGCACGTCGACAATCTCTGCAGCAGCTGATGCTTGGATTGCTGTGTGTCTGCAGCCAACGTATCGTCCACCAACGGACGAACAGCGCGATCAAATCAGCCGGGGCCCCGCGTTCGCGCGCCAGCAAGGCGCCCGCGAAGCGCGCGGTACACATGCGTGCAACGGGGCCCGACAGTTCCCGGTATTGCCGCCCATGGGAAGGCGATGCCGGCGTATTGTCGCGCGATTGCCGGAGCACGGATCTGCCGGCTCAGGCAACTCGGAATCACCTTGATTAGGTCATAAAACTGACCTATAATCCTTTTGGCGACGTGCCGATTGCTGCCCCATCAGGGCAGTGAATCTGCGCAGCTGCGGATCACCACCATAAGAATACAGACCTATATTCTGGAGACATCATGTCAGTATCCGATCTCAAGGCCGGCGCCGCGCCGCACCTCGACCTAGACGCACGCGAGCTGGAAGCCGACGCGACTTACCGCAAGGTGTTGTGGCGCATCATGCCCTTCATGATGCTGTGCTACGTCGTGTCCTTCATCGACCGCGCCAATATCGGCTTCGCTAAGCTGCATTTCATGGTGGACCTGAAGTTCACCGACGCCATCTACGGCATCGGCGCCGGCATCTTTTATGCCGGCTATATCCTTTTGGAAGTGCCCAGCAATATGTCGCTGCACAAGGTCGGCGTGCGCAAGACGCTGCTGCGCATCATGGTGCTGTGGGGCGTGTTTTCGGCCGGTATCGCATTCATGCAGACACCGGTGCAGTTCTATGTGATGCGCTTCCTGCTCGGCGCCGCCGAAGCCGGCTTGTTCCCCGGCATGCTGCTCTACCTCACCTACTGGGTCCCGCTAGGCCGGCGCGCCCGCTTCAATGCCCTGTTTACCGCTTCGATCCCGCTGGCCGGCATGATCGGCGGCCCGCTGTCGGGCACGATCATGCACGCCTTCGAAGGCGTGGCCGGCATGCGCGGCTGGCAGTGGATGTTCATCATCGAAGGCTTGCCGGCCTGCTTGCTCGGCGTGATCGCCTTTTTCTACCTGCAGGACGGTCCGGCCAGCGCCCGATGGCTGACGGCGCGCCAGAAGCAGATCATCAGCGACGATTTGGCGCAGTCGGCGCCCCGGACAAGCCAGCGCGAGACATCAATGAAGGCGGCCCTGCTCGATCCGCGCCTGTACTGCCTGGTAGGCATGGGCGTGGCGGTGCTAGCCTGCACCGGCGGCGTGTTCTTCTGGCTGCCCACCATCATCCGCAATTCGGGTGCCGACGACGTGCTAACCATCGGCATCCTGTCGGTGATCCCGTTCGCCGTGGCCCTGGTAACGCAATTCATGAACGCCCGCCATTCGGACCGCACTGGCGAGCGGCGCTGGCACGTCGCGCTGCCGGCACTGGTGGCGGCGATCGGCTGGGCCACCCTGCCCTTGGTGCAGGGCAAGCTGGTGCTGTCGATGCTGGCCGTGACGCTGGCCACCGCCGGCACGCTGGGCCTGACCGGCCCGTTCTGGACCCTGCCGTCCTCGTTCTTGACCGGCAAGGCAGCCGCCGCCGGCATCGCGCTGCTCAGCACCATCGCCGGTTTCGGCAACCTGTTCAGCCCGATGCTGGTGGGCTGGCTGTCGGCCACCACCGGCAGCCTGGCGATGGGCCAGTACTACTTTGCCGCCTTGATGGTGATCGGCGCCGTCGCGCTGTTGGCCGGCGTCAAGCCGGACGCGCTGGCCCCGGTGCGCGCCGCCAAATGATCGACCCACTTCCTTGAAAACAGAACGCATGAACGCATTGACACCGCAACACCTGGTCGCCGTCATCGGCGCCGGCGCCATGGGCAGCGGCATTGCCCAGGTCGCGCTCGACGCCGGCCACCGGGTCGTCCTGTACGACGCGGCGCCCGCCGCACTGGAGCGCGGCGTCGCCGCCATCGACGGCGTCTACCGGCGCCTGCTCGACAAGGGTCGGATCGACGCCGCCACCCATGGCGAACGCATGGCGCGCCTGCGCCCCGCCGCGGGACTCGACGAACTGGCCGGCGCGGCCCTGGTGATCGAGGCAATCGTCGAGAACCTCGAGATCAAGGCCACCTTGCTGCGCGAGGTCGAGGCCCTGCTGGCCGAGGACGCCATCATCGCCACCAATACGTCTTCACTGTCGGTGACGGCGATCGCTGCGCGCCTGCGGCGCCCCGCGCAGGTGGCCGGCCTGCATTTCTTCAACCCGGCGCCGGTGCTTCCGCTGGTCGAGATCGTCAGCGGCAAGGCCACCTCGGCGCACGTCGCCGATACCCTGTTCGCCACCGCCCTGGCCTGGCGCAAGGTGCCGGTGCGCTGCGCTTCGACGCCCGGCTTCATCGTCAACCGGGTGGCGCGGCCGTTCTATGGCGAAGCGCTGCGCCTGCTGTCAGAGCGCGCCGCCGACGCCGCCACGCTTGACGCCATCCTGCGCGACTGCGGCGGCTTCCGCATGGGCGCTTTCGAGCTGATGGACCTGATCGGGCACGACGTCAACTACGCCGTCACCCGTTCGGTCTACGACGCGATGTACCAGGATCCGCGTTATCAACCGTCGCTACTACAGAAGGAACTGGTCGATGCCGGCTGGCTGGGCCGCAAGAGCGGCAAGGGTTTCTACGAGCATGGCCCGGCGACCCAGCGCCCGGCAGCGCCCGTCGCCGCACCCGCGCCGGCGCCGGCACGGGTGACCGTCGAAGGCGACCTCGGCGCGGCAAGCGCACTCCTCGGGCTGGCGCGCGAAGCCGGCCTGGCGCTCGACCAGGCGGACACCCAAGCCGGGCAGCCGCACGGTTGTTTGCGCATCGACGACGTGACGCTGGCGCTGACCGACGGCCGCACGGCGACCGAGCGCCTGCTCGGCCGCGATGGCGACGGCGCCGCGGTCGTGTTCGACCTGGCCGGCGACTACGCCGCTGCGGGCGCCATCGCCATCGCCGTGGCCGACGGCGCGCCCGCCGGCGCGCTGCAGGCCGCGACCGGCTTCTTCCAGGCGCTGGGCAAGCGGGTCCACGTGATCGACGACGTGGCCGGCCTTGTCGTCATGCGCACCGTCGCCATGCTGGCCAACGAAGCGGCCGAGGTGCTCCGGCAAGGGATCGCCAGCGCCGCCGACACCGACCTGGCGATGGTCAACGGCGTCAACTATCCGCGCGGGCCGCTGGCCTGGGCCGACGCGGTCGGGTCGGCCACCTTGCTGCGCGTGCTGGCCAACCTGGCCGCGGCCTATGGCGAAGACCGCTACCGCGCCGCGCCGCTGCTTCAGCGCCGGGCGCTGAGTGGCGAGTCCTTCCACGCGGCCGCGGGAGCAGCGCAATGAGCGCCCTGCCGTCCGTACCGGATGCGGCACCTGAGGCGGCGCCGGTCGCGACCAGGATCGCCGGCGACGGCGTGGCAGTGGTCACGATCTCCCGCCCGCGCCGCCGTAACGCGCTCAACCTGGAAGTCAAGCGCCTGCTGGTCGATGCCGTACATGCCCTGAACGCCGACCCCGCGGTGCGCGTCATCGTGCTGACCGGCGCCGGCGGCTATTTCGTGGCCGGCACCGATATCGACGAAATGGCGTCGATGACGCCGACCAGCCACACGCTGGGCGCGACCGACGCGGTGTTCACCACGCTGCGCCAGAGCGCCAAGCCGCTGGTCGCCGCCGTCGAAGGCTATGCGCTGGGCGGCGGCTGCGAGCTGGCGCTGGCCTGCGACCTGATCGTCGCGGCCGAGGGCGCACGTTTCGGCCAGCCGGAAATCAAGGTCGGCATCATGCCGGGCGCCGGCGGCACCCAGCGCCTCCTGCGCACCATCGGCAAGTACCAGGCCTTGCGCATGATGCTGACGGGCGAACCGATCGACGCGCGTACCGCCTTTGCCTGCGGCCTGGTGTCCGAACTGAGCCCGGATGGCACCGCGCTGGAACAGGCGCTGGCACTGGCGCGCACGATCGCCGCCATGCCGCCGCTGGCGGTGCTGGCTATCCGCGAAGTGGTGCAACTCGGACAGGATGCGCCGCTGGACAGCGCCCTGCTGCTCGAGCGCAAGGCCTTCCAGCTGCTGTTCGACAGTGCCGACCAGAAAGAAGGCATGCGCGCCTTCCTGGAAAAGCGCCCGCCACGCTATACGGGAGCTTGACCCACGCTAAAAGTCAAAAAGCCGGTTCATCAACTTATTCAGCGATAATATCTCCATAGGGATGTTTCCCGCAGGAGAATAACTTGATGAAAACGACACAGACAACGGCAACGACGGCCATCGACTTCAGCCGCAGCGCGGCATCGCGCTACGTCCAGCTGGCGAGCCTGTTCCGGCGCCGGGTGGAGTCCGGCGAATGGCAGGTCGGACAGCGCATACCGACGGTCGACGAGCTGGCGGCCGAGTGCCAGGTGGCGCGCGCCACGGTACGCCAGGCCCTGGACCTGCTGGAAGACGAAAAGCTGATCGAGCGCTTCCGCGCCAAGGGGACGTTCGTGACCGGCAAGCCGCAGGAACAGTTCTGGTGCGAGGTGGCGTCGGACTGGTCGGGCCAACTGATGGCGCCGGATGGGGTGACGATCGAGATCCTGACGCGCGGCGAGCGGCGCGCGCCGCCGCCGCCGGATCCGCTGCTCGGCAGCATGGCGCCGAACTACCAGCACTGGCGCCGGCGCCATTGGCGGGGCGGCAAGCCGTATTACCTGGGCGACGTGTACATCGACGAACGCCTGTGCGAGCGCATCGCACCGGAATCGTTCGAAAGCAAGACCTCGATGCGCATCCTGCGCGATCTGCCGGGCCTGGAGATCGCCGAGGCGCACCAGACGCTGACGCTGGGCTCGGCCGATCCGGCGCTGGCCGACCTGCTGCAGTTGCCGCTGAACGCGCCGGTGGCCCACGTGGCGCGTTCGGCTGTCGACCGCGATGGCTGCCTGGTATTCGTCGGGCAAGGGATTTACCGGGGCGACGTAGTGCGCCTCGACATTAAATTGAAGTAGAGACGAGTAGCGGCAGAACAATCACCATGCCGTTGCTTTTCTCGCCAAGAAAAGGAATGGTATGAAACTCCACTGGTCTCCCCGCTCGCCCTTCGTGCGCAAGGTCGCCATCCTGCTCCAGGAAACCGGCCTCGACAGCAAAGTCACCCGCGTGCGCTCGGTCGCCGCGATCGCGGTGCCGAATGCCGCCATCATGCAGGACAACCCGCTCAGCCAGATTCCCGCGCTGGTGCTGGACGACGGCCAGGCCCTGTATGACTCCCCGGTCATTTGCGAATACCTGGACAGCCTGCACGACGGGCCGCGCTTCTTCCCGGCCGCCGGCCCGGCGCGCTGGACCGCGCTGCGGCGCCAGGCACTGGCCGACGGCATGCTGGCGATCCTGCTGCTGTGGCGCCAGGAACGCATGAAAAGCGCGCAGCAGCAGTTGCCCGAGTGGCTGGCCGCGTTCGCGGTCAAGATCGGCGCCAGCCTGGATCGCCTGGAACAGGAGGCGCAGGCACTGGCCGTGGACGGCTTCGACATCGGCCACGTCAGCATCGGCTGCATGCTGTCCTACCTCGACTACCGCTTCGCCGATCTCGACTGGCGCAGCAGCCACCCCGGCCTGGCCGCATGGCACGCCGGTTTCGCGCAGCGCCCGGCCGTCGCCGCCACCGTACCCGACGACGCCGCGGCCTGAGCCCGCCGCCCCACTTCACCCGCACCACCGCATACAGGAGTTCATCATGGCTGGTCCTCTTTCCCATATCAAGGTGCTCGACCTGAGCCGCATCCTGGCCGGCCCGTGGTCGGGCCAGGTGCTGGCCGACCTCGGCGCCGACGTCGTCAAGGTCGAGCGGCCGAAGGTCGGCGACGACACCCGCAGCTGGGGCCCGCCTTTCCTGAAGGACGGCGCCGGTAATGAAACGCGCGAATCCGGCTACTACCTGTCGGCCAACCGCGGCAAGCGCTCGGTCACGGTCGACCTGAACACCGCCGAAGGCCAGGAGATCGTGCGCGCCCTGGCCGCCCGCTCCGATATCCTGCTCGAGAACTACAAGGTCGGCACCCTGGCCAAGTTCGGCCTCGACTACGCCAGCCTGAAGGCGCTGAATCCGGGCCTGCTCTACTGCTCGGTGACTGGCTTCGGCCAGGACGGCCCGAAGGCCGAGAACGCCGCCTACGACTTCATGATCCAGGCCATGGGCGGGCTGATGAGCGTGACTGGCGAGCGCGACGACCTGCCGGGCGGCGGCCCGCAAAAGGTCGGCGTGCCGATCGTCGACCTGATGACCGGCATGTACACCTCGGTGGCGGTGCTGGCCGCGCTGGCGCGCCGCGCCGAGACCGGCCTGGGCGACTACATCGACATCGGCATGCTCGACGTGATGGTGGGCTCGGTAGCCAACCAGGGCATGAACTACCTGGTTTCCGGCAAGACCCCTCGGCGCAGCGGCAACAAGCACCCCAACATCCAGCCGCAGGATGTGTTCGCCTGCGCCGACGGCCATATCGTGCTGGTGGTCGGCAACGACAGCCAGTTCGCCAGGTTCTGCGAGGTGGCGGGCAAGCCTGAATGGCGCGCCGACGAGCGCTTCGCCAGCAACGGCGCGCGCGTGCGCAACCGCGACGCGCTGCTGCCGCTGATGATCGAACTGTTCCGCGAAAGGCCGATGGGCGAGTGGGCCGCGCTGCTGGACGATGCCGGCGTGCCATGCAGCCCGATCAACACCATCCCCCAGGTGTTCGAGGACGCGCAGGTGAAGCACCGCGGCATGCTGATCAACCTGCCGCACCCGACGGCCGGTTCGGTGCCGCAGATCCGCAGCCCGATGCGCTTTACCGAAGCGCAGCTGGCATTCGACCGCGCACCACCGCTGCTGGGCCAGCACACCGCCGAGGTGCTGGACGAGTTGGGCTTCGACCCGGAACGCGTTGCCCAGTGGACACGCGACGGCATCATCTGACCCTTGAATCATCTTATCAGCGAGGCTTAGCCAGCACATGTCCACCCCGAACTCCCCGGCGCGCATCTCGCTGCCCACGCCGGACACCATGAACGCCGAGCAGCGCGCGGTCTATGACGACATCGTCGGCGGCCCGCGCGCGCGCCTGGTCGGGCCGCTGCGCGCGGCTCTGCACAATCCAGCGCTGGCCGACCGCTGGCAAAAGCTGGGCGCGCTGCTGCGCTTCGGCACCAGCATCCCGCCACGCTACAGCGAACTGGCGATCCTGGTGACGGCGCGCCGCTGGAACAGCCAGCTCGAATGGTATATCCACGCCGCCGCCGCTCGCGAAGCTGGCCTGCCCGAAGCGGTGATCGAGGCGATCCTGGCGGCCGCGCCGCCCGCCTTCGACGACACCGGCGACGCCGCCGTCTACGAATACACGCGCCAGCTGCTGCAGCATGGCGTCGTCGACGACGCCGCCTACCAGCGCCTGCTCGCCATCTTCGGCGAAGCCGGCACGGTGGAGCTGACCGCGATCGCCGGCTACTACTCGATGGTGGCGCTGACGCTCAACGCCCACCATATCCCGCTGCCGGACGAGGGCGCCGAGCCGCCGCTGCACCCGGTCGGCGCCAACCCCGCCGGCCGCCTGACCGACCTGCCGGCGGTGGCGCCATGAGCGCGCCGTTCGAGACCGTCGCGCCGCGCATGCCGGCGCCGCCGCGCAGCGCGCTGCCCCCCGGCGCCTGCGACAGCCATGCGCACGTGTTCGGTCCCTACGGGCGCTTCCCGCTGATGCACGCGTCAAGCTATGCGCCGCCGCTGGCCCCGGCCGCCCTGCACCGGACCATGCTCGACACGCTGGGCGCCACGCGCGGCGTGCTGGTGCAGCCGGCGCCCTACGGCATGGACGCATCGGCGCTGCTCGATGCGCTGGCGGCCGGCAAGGGGCGCCTGCGCGGCGTGGCAGTGGCCGATGCCAGCACCGCGGAGCCGCAGTTGCAGGCGTTGTATGACGGCGGCGTGCGCGCGCTGCGCTTCGTCGAGGTGCGCACGCCGGGCGGCGCGCCGTATGCCGGCAGCGTCGGCGTCGACCAGCTGCTGCAGATGGCGCCGGCCATGCACCACATCGGCCTGCACGCCCAGCTGTGGGCGCCCATCGACGCCTATCCGCATCTGCTGCCGCGCATCCGCGCAACCGGTATCGACGTCGTGCTCGACCACATGGCCTGCGTCAAGCCGGAGCGCGGTGTCGACGACCCCGCCTTCCAGTCTGTGCTGGAGGCTCTGCGCGAAGGCGGCGTGTGGGTCAAGCTGACGCTGTGCCGGGTGTCGAGCCAGGCGCCCGATTATCTTGATGTGCGGCCGTTCCACGACGCGCTGGTGGCGGCCAATCCGGCGCGCCTGCTGTGGGGCTCGGACTGGCCCTTCGTGCGCATGGGCGAGCAGTCGCCCGACGCCGGCGGCCTGCTCGACCTGTTCCATGCCTGGGTGCCTGACGAAGCCACCCGCCGACGCATCCTGGTCGACAATCCCGCCGCGCTGTTCGGCTTTACCTATACCGAGGAAAGAGCATGAAAGAATTCACCCAACTGCGCTTCGAGCAGCAAGGCCACGTGGCCGTCCTGACCCTGGACAGCCCGCCCGTCAACGCGCTGACCCGCATCCTGAACGACGAACTGACCCGCGCGCTCGACATCGTTTCGGAGACGCCGGACATCCGCGCCGTGGTGCTGACCGGGGCCGGCAAGGTGTTCTGCGCCGGCGCCGACTTGAAAGGCCGCGCCGAGAACATCAAGGACCCGGGCGACATGATGGCCCATGCGCGCCGAACGCGCGAATGCTTCCACGCGATCCGCGAGTGCGCCAAGCCGGTGGTGGCCGCCATCAACGGCGCTGCGCTCGGCTCGGGCCTGGCGATGGTGGCTTCGAGCGACATCCTGGTGGCGTCCGAGCGCGCCGTGGTGGGCCTGCCGGAAGTCGACGTCGGCCTGCTGGGCGGCTGCAGCCATGCGATGCGCTTGTTCGGCCATTCGCGCCTGCGTCGCATGGCGCTGACCGGCTATCGCGTCGGTGCCGAGGAACTGTACCGGCTGGGCATCGTCGAGGCCTGCACCGCGCCCGACGACCTGCTGCCCACCGCGCTGGAGCTGGCGGCCGCCATCGCCGCCAAGAGCCCGGTCTCGACCCGCATGGGCAAGCACACGCTGAACGTGATCGAGGACATGAGCCTGCGCGACGGCTACCGCTACGAGCAGGACATGACGGCGGCGATCGGCCTGACCGAGGATGCCCGCGAAGCCCAGCTGGCGTTCAAGGAAAAACGCGTGCCGGTGTTCCACGGGCGTTGATAAAATGGATGCGGCCGCGCACCGCCGCTAGCGCGGCAGCGTGGCCGCCCAGCTCACGATCGCCCGCGCCACGGCCTCGGGCTGTTCCGGGAACAGCGCATGGCTGGCGCCGGGAATCACCACCACGCTGGCCTTGGCGCCGAGCGCATCCCTGACCTCGTCGATGCTGGCGCGCGGCCGCCATGGATCGCTCGCCGCCTGCAGGTCGAGCACCGGCGCGTGGCTGACCGGCCACCAGGCGCTGCGCGCCGGCACCTTGGCGGCGCGCCGGTAGGCCGGCGCGAGTTCGGGATGCCAGCCGTCGAGCCAGGGACGCGCATCGTTGCCGTCGGCGAAAAAGACCCGCCGCAGCGCCGCCAGGCGGGCGGCTTCCGGCTGGCGCGCGTCGGCGGCGATGTCGAGCGCCGCCGGCAGTGCCGGATCGGCACCCGCGCCGGCGGCGGCTGCCATCACCACGCCGCGCACCAGCTCCGGATGATCGAGGTCGGTCACGCGCGCCACGTAATGGCCGTACGCGTGCCCGACCACGATCGCGCGCCCGCCTCCCAGTGCGCGGATGACGGCGGCCACGTCCCCGGCCAGTACGTGCAGGGTCAGGTTGTCCAGGCTGCCGTTGCTGGCGCCGATGCCGCGCGGTTGCGGGCGCAGCACGCGGTGGCCGGCGGCCGCGATCCTGCCGGCGACGTCGTCCAGGTCGTCGCTGCCGCGCTGCGACGACGGCAGCAGCACCACCGCGTCGCCCTGGCCCTCGACGATCACCTCGATCCGCGCCGCGCCCGCCGGCAGCAGCACGTGCTTGCGTTCCGGGCCGGCATGCGCCAGGCCCGCACTCATCAATGTCAGCATCAGCAATCCTTTCACTCGGGCGCGCAGCTCACGCATAGCCCACCCCGCAGCCGGCGCCATCCGGCAGGACGATGGCGCCATCGGTCATCGGCAGCGGCGTGAACGGGTCGTCGCACAGATGCAGGTGCTCGGCCAGCTCGCAGCCATACGGCAGGCTGCCTATGCAGGCCGCCGCGTGCAGCGCGCTGGCCTGCAGCAGCGCCGGACCGAAGGTGGCGCCGACCCGGCACACCACGTTGCCGGCCTCGCAAATGGCGACGGCGGCGGCGAACCGGCGCAGCCCGCCCAGCTTGGTCACCTTCAGGTTGATCGCATCCACCACGCGATCGTTCACCAGGCGCAGGACGTCGTCCAGCGTAAGCGCGCTTTCGTCGGCCTCGATCGCCACCGGCAAGCTGTCGGTGAGCAGCTTCATGCCGGCCCAGTCGGACGCCGGCAAGGGCTGCTCGATCAGCGCGATGTCGTGCCGCTCCATGCGCGAGAATGCCTGCATCATGCGCTTGGCGTCGTACGACTGGTTGGGGTCGAGCGTCAGGCACACGTCGGCGCCGACGGCGGCCCGAACTTCGGCCACGCGCTGCACGTCGAGCGCGGCCTCTCCGCTCAGTTTCAGCTTGAGCTGGTGGTAGCCCTGCTGCGACAGTTCCGCCGCCCTGGCCGCCATCTCCGCGGGCGGCTTGATGGCCAGGATGCGCGCCTGCGCCACGCCGGCGCGCACCGCTCCGCCCAGCAGCACGTGCAGCGGCACGTCCAGCTGGCGCGCCAGCAGGTCGTGCAGCGCCATGTCGATCGCCGCCCTGGCCGAGTTGGCGAAGGCCAGGCGCGCATCGACCTGCGCCATGATCTCGCGCAGCGCGCGCGGCGACTGCCCGACCAGCAGAGGCAGCAGCATGTCGAGCGCCGCCTTGACGCCGCCGCCGACGTCGGTAATCGCCGGGATCGCATGCGCATAGCCGAGGCCCTGCAGGCCGTCGGCGTCTTCCAGCACGACGATCCAGCCGTCCAGGCGCGGCACGGTGGCGCGCGCGAATTTCCAGCTCGGGTCGCCGAGCGCCTGGCTGCACGGGCGCACGCTGGCGGAGACGATATGCATCGGAGGGTCCTTTCAGAACAGGTGGCGGATGCCGAGGTTGACCGCACGATCGCCGCTGCCGAAGTCGATCGCCGAGTTGACGGTGTAGCCGGCGCCGTTGCGGTTGCGGATGCGTCCGTACGAGGTGTACAGGTCGGTGCGCTTGGACAGGAAGTAGGAGTAGCCGACCGCGTACAGGGTCGCGTCCTGGTTCGGCGCCGAGCGGTCGTCGCGCCGGACCACGGAGGCGATCAGCTTGCCCGTGCCTAGCGGCACCTGGGCGCCCAGCAGCATATCGCGGCTGTCGAGGCTGGGCACCGGCGCCACCGCGGCGCCATAGGCATTGGCCACCGGCAGTTGGGCACTGTTCAAGCCTTCGTTGATGCCGTAGGCGGCATACGCCTTGATTACCTTGAAGTCGTAGTTCAGCGCCAGCAGGGTATTGCGCCCCGGTTCCCGGTTCTGCAAGGTGGCCGTGTCGTTGTTGCGGTAGTGGTAGCCGAGGCGCGCATTCAGCCGCCCGACCGACAGCACCAGCGCCGCCCCGGCCGATGCGCCGATCGACGCGTGGCCGCCAGTCTCGCCGGCGCCGTAGGCGAGTTCCAGGTTCACGCCCCTGACCCGGGGGCTGACGTACTTGACCGAGTTGTTCATGCGCGGCACCGCGTTGGCGAACACGCTCGAAAACACCCCGGCCATGCCGGCATTGAAGGGGTCGCCCACCTGGGCCATGGCCGCGTAGTTGGGCGAATACTGGCGTCCCAGCGTCAGGCTGCCCCAGCGCGTACTCGAGAGCCCTGCATAGCCCTGGCGGCCGAACAGCAGGCCGCCCTGGCCGAGGGCGCCGGTGTCGGCCTGGAAGCCGGATTCGAGCAGGAACACCGCCGACAGGCCGTCGCCCAGGTCTTCGCTGCCGCGGAATATGAGCCGCGAGCCGTTAGCGATGCCGCTCGACACCTTGGTGACGGCGCCGCCGGCGCCGCCGGACTCGTGGACCAGGCCCATGTCGACCATGCCCGAGACCGACAGCGAGGATTGTGCGCAGGCGAACTGCGGCAGCGCGGCCAGGACGGCGAACGCGCAAGCTTGCATTTTCAAACCAGTCTCCTTTTTAGGTCAATTGTATGACCTATTAGTTTTTAGCGACTGTAGGCTCCTCGGAAAGGGCTGTCAAGCAAATTACGGTGTGCGATCTCGGCACCGGCAAGGCCGGCGAAACCGTCTATAATCCCGAAATCCTAAAAAGGCCATACATCTGGCCTTATGTATTTTAAACTTTGATCCGATTGGAGACTTCATGCCCGATGCTTTCATCTGCGATGCCCAACGCACCCCTTTCGGCCGCTACGGCGGCAGCCTTGCCGCCGTGCGCGCCGACGACCTGGGTGCGGTGCCGCTGCGCGCGCTCATGGCACGCAACCCCGGAGTCGACTGGGAAGCGCTCGACGACGTCGTCTTCGGCTGCGCCAACCAGGCCGGCGAGGACAACCGCAACGTGGCGCGCATGTCGGCCCTGCTGGCGGGCTTGCCCGTCGGCGTGCCGGGCGTGACGCTCAACCGCCTGTGCGGCTCGGGACTGGATGCGCTGGGCACGGCCGCGCGCACCATCCGCACGGGCGAAGCGGGCTTGATCATCGCCGGCGGCGTGGAAAGCATGAGCCGGGCGCCGTTCGTTGTCGGCAAGCCGGACGCGGCGTTCTCGCGCGCCATGAAGATGGAAGACACCACCATGGGCTGGCGCTTCGTCAACCCGCTCCTCAAGGCGGAATACGGCGTCGACTCGATGCCGGAAACGGCCGAGAACGTGGCGTCGGAATTCGGCGTGAGCCGCGAAGATCAGGACCGCATGGCCGTGGCGAGCCAGGCCCGGGCGCTGGCGGCGCAGGCGGCCGGTATCTTCGCGGCCGAGATCACGCCGGTGCACATCCCGCAGAAAAAAGGCGATCCGCTGGTGGTGGCGGTCGACGAGCACCCGCGCGTCACCACCATGGAAACGCTGGCAAAACTCAAGCCGGTCGTGCGTCCCGGCGGCACGGTTACGGCGGGTAACGCCTCGGGCATCAACGATGGCGCCGCCGCGCTGCTGCTGGCCGACGAGGCCCATGCGCGGCGCCATGGCCTGGTCCCGCGCGCGCGCGTGGTGGCGATGGCCACCGCCGGCGTAGCGCCGCGCATCATGGGCATCGGTCCGGCCCCTGCCACCTTGAAAGTGCTGGCACTGGCCGGGCTGCGCCTGGAGGACATCGACGTCATCGAGCTCAACGAAGCGTTCGCCGCGCAAGGCTTGGCGGTGTTGCGCCAGCTCGGCCTGCGCGACGACGATCCACGCGTCAACCCGCACGGCGGCGCCATTGCGCTCGGCCACCCGCTGGGCGCATCCGGCGCGCGACTGGCAATGGCCGCCGTGAACGAACTGCATCGCCGCGGCGGGCGCTATGCCTTGTGCACCATGTGCATCGGGGTCGGACAAGGGGTCGCACTGGTGCTCGAGCGAGTCTGAAACCTTGGCGCGTCGCATGTGGCTGAATTGAATCGCCGCCGGTTTGTTGGACGGCTGCGAGCCTCGATGCACATTCCTACCTCACAGGGTTGCAACGTACGATCAGACTCCGAATCTCAGCGACGAAGCCCGTGCATAGCCTGACGTGCTAATGCTTGACGCGAGGGTGGGTTTGCTCCAATCCCCGCCACTGCAGGTAGCTGCAGAGCCCGTTATTGCCATAGTCGAGGTTTACGAGGCAAACCGACCAGGAATGCTCGCTTCGATAGCGACTGGCTGGCTTTGATCGCATCGATTCAACATCTTGAGCAGCCTTAAGGCTACCTTCTTTGGATCGCTTAATATCAAAAAAGCTCGCCGAAGCGAGCCTTTTCAACAACAAAACCAGAGTTTCCCATGGGAAACTCACTCCCACTCGATTATCAATGGATGAGGTAAGCCTAGGAATTGCTTAGCATTTTGATGGCACTTCTAGCCTAGTACCATTCACGATGCCATGCCATGGCCATCGATCGTCTGCCGGTCTTTGTCATCCGCGCTCGAGCAGCCGCAAGCGCCTCAGACGTATCAAACCGAGCGCCAGCACCAGCCAGGCGAGCACTACCATGGCTGCGATGGCGCTCCAAGGCGTCGCAGTGGCGACGCTGTGCCCCACAAACACGGGCCGCTTGGCATAGTCTTCCTGGCGGAACGGACGGTCCCTGAACAAATAGCCGTAGTAGAACGTCCGGATCCGCTCATGGAAGGCCGCGATCCGGTCCTGGTAGGCCAGCTGCGCCGGCAAGTCCGTGCCTGCGATGCGATGCAGGATGGCCTGGGCGCCGACACCCGGCAGCACCCAGCCGAGGCGCTCGGTCCACGCCTGGCGCGCGGCGAGCCCGGCGCGGTAGTCGCGCGCCTGCGCAGCCACGCTCTCGTCGCCCAGCTGGTGGAAGGCGAAATACCACTTGTAATGGAAGCCGGCCGGCAGTGGCGGCGTATCCTTCCATTCCGGATGAACGGCCAGGAATTTGCGCATCGTTTCCTCGCGCGGGATTTCCCAGGCGCCGTGCACGGCTTGGCGCTGCGCCATCATCAGGTCGACACCCTGGTTGACCGGGATCGTACGCGTCAGCGCGACGTTCGCCAGGGCCGGCAGCACCAGCGTCAGCACGGCCCATGCGCCCATCAGCGCGGTGGCGTTGGACACCGAGCGCCAGCCGCGCGCGGCCACCAGCAGCGCCAAGCCGGCCCAGAAGGCCAGGTAACTGGCGGCGACCAGCAGCACGATCGCCATGCCGCCCGCCGCCATGCCCGCGAACACGGCGCCGGCCAGCGCCGGCAGCGCCAGGCAGGCGAACACCAGCACGCAGCGCAGCGCCACGCGCCGGCCCCACACCTGGGCGCCCTGCGGCAGCGCCAGCAGCATGCGCAGCCGGCCGGACTGGCGCTCGCCGGAGACCAGGTCGTGCAGCAGGGCGATGACGAACAACGGCGCCAGGTAGATCAGAACGAAGGCGAAGTCGAAGCGGCCGGCCAGCGCCAGCTCCTGGTTGAAGGTCTCGCCCTCGTACAGCTGTGCCTGCAGGCCGAGCGCGCGCACGCGCAGCACGTAGGGCGCGACGTCGCGCAGGCCCAGGGCCAGGAAGGCGCCGTCGGACGGCGGGTCCCAGGTTGCATAGAAGGTGTAGTAGGCCGGGCTGCCGGCATCCTTTGCAGCCGCGTAGCGGCGCGCCACCGAGGCCACGTCCTGCTCGTTGAGCGGGCCGACGCGCGCGATCGTCGCGCGCTGGCGCGCCACCTCGTGCAGTCCGGACCAGACCGCGACCGATGACAACAGGAGCAGGAGCAGCAGCGCAGCGGCCATCAGGCGCGAGCGCAGGACCAGGCGCAGTTCGAAGGAAAGCCAGCTCATCGCACGGTCCTCCCCAGGCGGCCGCCCAGACCCCATACCAGCGCTGCCGCCGTCGCCACCCACAGCAGCAGCGCCAGGCCGGCCGGCGCCGCGCGGCGCAGCGCATCGGCCAGCGGCGCGGGTTCGTAACGGAACGGCGGGAAGGCTTTCCAGTGTGACCGTGACACGCGGTTCTCCTTGTTCGGATCGGTATCATCCACATAGCGCAGTTCTTCGGCCTCGATCCGGTTCAGGCCCTGCACCAGGTCGTAGCGGTAACGCTCGCCCTGCTCCAGAAAGCGGCGGTAGGCCGCCAGGTCGGTGCCGGCCGCCGTCATCGACAGGCGCCGCAGCGCCAGCGCCGGGTCGAGCCAGCCGAAGCCGTCGACGACCGCGTTCTGGCGCGCCTGGCGGTCGAACGCGGCATCGGCATAGCGGTCGAACAGTTCGCTGGACAGGCGTTCGCCCTCCATGCCTACCAGTCCCTTGAAGTTCACCGGCAAGTCCTCGATCCGCGTCACGCCGTACTTGCGCAGCAGGTTGTCGCGGAAGGCGGAAAACCTGGGGTCGTCCGGATTGTGGGCGTCGCCCAGCGCCAGGTAGTCCCGCTGGACGTTGATGTTGTCCTCGAAACGGGTGGGCAGCGCCACCATCGTGGTCGCCAGGTCCGGTGCCCAGCGCGGCACCAGGATTACCGCCACCGCCCACGCGGTCAGCAGCACCAGCAACGCATCGCGTCCGCGCGCGGCCAGCATCGATCCCAGCACCACGACCAGCGCCCACAGGAGCAGCCAGCCGACGTAGCCGGCAACCAGCAGCAGCGCCAGCGTCCACGGCGCCTGGCCGCTGGCGGCAAACCAGAACAGGCCGAGCACCGGCGGCAGCAGCGCCACCCCGGCGAATCCGGCCAGCGCCAGGAATTTGCCGAGCACCAGCTGGCGGCTGCTTACGCCCTGCGCCAGCAGGATGCGCAGCGTACCCGATTCGCGTTCGCGCGCCACGCCGGCATAGCCGAAGAAGATCAGCAGCAGCGGCGCCAGCACCTGCAGCACGAAGGCCGGCGTCAGCTGGCCGAAGCGCAGCAGCAGCGAGTTCTGGCGCACGTCGCCGAAGTTGGCGCTGTTCTGGCGGTGGCCTTCGAGGAACAGGGTGTTGCCGGTGTAGCCGTCGATGCCGGGATCGAAGGCGGCCAACGGGTTGAGCGGCCGGAACAGGAAATGGCCGAAGTGCACCATGCGGTGCGGATGGCGGTCCGGCTGCGACTCGAAGGCCTGGTTGGCCTGCGCCTGGTAGTGCGCCCGTTCGGCATTGGTGTTGCGCTGGTGCTCCCAGGCGTTCAGCGCCGCCACCAGCATCAGGAGGGTCAGCAGCGCCAGCCCGAGCACGGCGGCGCGATCGCGCAGCAGGGAGCGCCATTCCTCGCGGGCGATGCGGGCAACGATACTCATGCGGCCTGCCCTCCATAGCGGCGGTGCAGGGTGCGCACGTCGAAGCGGTCGGTGCCGCTGGCGCCGACTTCCTCGCGCAGGCGGCCGCCGTCGAGGAAGCCGATGCGGTCGGCCACGTCGGCGGCGCTGAGCAGGTCGTGCGTCACCATCAGGATGCCGGTGCCCTGCGCGCGCAGCCGCTCCAGCAGCCGGTTGAACTCGACCGTCGCCTGCGGATCGAGGCCCGAGGTCGGCTCGTCGAGCAGCAGTGCCGGCACCTTGCGCATCGTCGCCAGCGCGATCGCCACCTTCTGGCGCATGCCCTTGGAAAAGCCGGACACGCGGCGCTCGTGCGCCGCCGGATCGAGGCCGGCGGCCGCCAGCGCGGCGCCGATGGCGGCGCTGTCCTCGGCCTGGCCGGCCAGGTCGAGCAGGTAGGCGACATTCTCGCGCGCGTTCAGGTGCTCATACAGGGCGACGTTTTCCGGAATATAGGCAATGCGGCGGCGCGCCTGGGCCGGCTGCGCGACTGGATCGACGCCAGCCACGCGCACGGTGCCGGCGGCCGGCGCCAGGAAGCCGAGGAACAGGCTCAGGCTCGTGGTCTTGCCGGCGCCGTTGGCGCCCAGCAGCGCGTAGATCTCGCCCGGCCGCACCAGCAGGTCGAGTTCCCGCAGGATGGTCTTGTCGCCGTAGCCGGCGACGACGCCACGCGCTTCCAGCACACCAAGCACGTCGTTTGCCGCGCGCCCTGTTCCGATATCGATGTCCAAACCTCTCTCCTTCGTCTCGCTAATTGGTTAATGCAAACAGATTGCGATGATATTGCAATACTCTTGCAATAGCAATTGATATTGAATTATCATTCGCGTCCTTCGACTGCATCGCGACATGGAGCATTAGGATTGAGAAACCGATCTACCACGAAGCGCCGGCTGCTGGCCGCCACACTCGGCGGCATGCTGGCCTGCGGCACGCCGCCCGCAAGCGCGCAGGCGGAGCCCGACGCCTCCCGAATCGGCCGCAGCAGTGGCGCCAAGGCGCCTGAATTCCAGGAGCTGTACGACTACGACGCCGCGGCGAAAACGCTGGCGGACGCCACCTTTCCCTATGAAGTGCAAGTCCACCGCGCCCACGTGGTGATGCTGGCCGAACGCGCTATCGTCACCCGCGCCGAGGCGGCCGCGATCCTGCGCGGGCTGGCCGTGGCCGAAAGCCGGGCGCTGTCCGCCGGCTGAAACCCACATCTTTTTCTTTGACTGGAGTCTCCATCTTGTATCCTTCCCGTTCCGTTGCACAGTCCCCTTCGCGCATGCGCCCCGTCTGCAGCGCCGTGATGCTGGCCTGCGCCGTCGCCGGCCCCGCCTGTGCCGAAGACGACATGTCCGCCGCCGAAACCGAGACCCAGGTCGTCGAAATCAAGGGCAGCAGGCAGGCGCAGGACCGCATCGCACCCGGCACCGGTGCGCGCGCCCTGCCCGGCAGCGTCACCACGGTGACCCCGGAAGACATCGCGACGCTCGACGTCGGCCGCGACATCTCGAACATCTTCCGCCGCGTGCCCGGCGTGGTCGCCCACAACATCGACCAGGGCGATACCGGCAACGGCTTCCGCATGCGCGGCTTCGCCACCCAGGGCACCCACGGTGCCGACACCGCCATCTACATCGATGGCGTGCCGCAGAACATCCCGTCGAGTCAGGGCGGCGCCGGCCACGGTCCGGCCTTCCTGGAATGGATGACGCCCGACATGATCGGCAACGTCGAGGTCATCAAGGGACCGGTGTCGGTCCTGTTCGGCGACCAGAACCGCGCCGGTTCGGTCGCCATCGCAACCCGCGAGGGCGGCGCCGCGACGCCGTCGAGCGCCGCTCTGACCCTGGAAAGCTACGGTGGACGGCGCGGCTCGCTGGTCCTGTCCGGCGAATACGCCCAGGTCCGCTCGCTGCTGGTGGCCGACCGCTATCTCAGCGACGGCTTCCGCCACGGCGCCAGCAACAAGCGCGCCAACCTGTTCTGGAAGCTGTCGACCACACTCAGCGACGGCGTCTACAGCCTGCGCGCGAACTACTACGAATCGGAGTTCGCCGGCGCCGGCTACCTGTCGCTGCCCGCGCTGGAAGCCGGGCTCGACACCCATGCCACCATGTTCGGGCTGCCCGGCTTCGGCGATGCCCACCGCAAGACCGTGGTCTTCAACCGCAGGCCGGCCAGCGGCGACACGGGCTGGTTCGCCACCGCCTATGCCGAGGACTTCCAGCGCAGCCGCGCGATCCAGACCAGCACCACCCAGCACACCTACGGCTACGACGACCGCGACATCCACGGCGCGCGCCTGGGCAACACCTGGGCCTTCGGCACGGACGCCCTGCTCACCGTCGGCGCCGAGACGCGCAAGGACAAGGGCGACGCCTACCGCCGCCAGTACCAGAACTTCCAGCCGACAGCACGCTACATCAACAGCCAGGCGCTGGACCTGCTCACCTACGGCGTGTTCGCCCAGGCCCAGTACCGCATCCTGCCGGACCTGAAGCTGCACGGCGGCCTGCGCCACGACCGCTTCGACTACGAGATCGTCAACCTGAAGCTGCCCGCCGCCAGCATGCCCTACAAGAGTTCCGTGGTCACGCCGAAGTACGGGGCGATCTGGAATGCCTTGCCGGACCTAGAAGTGTATGCGAACGTGGCCCAGGGTTTCCGTTCCCCGGCGGCCGAGCAGATCAGCTCCAGCGGCAGTCTCGGTCCGCTCGGCGCCGCCGGCGGCAGGATCAACGCCGGCATCGAAGCGAGCAAGGTACGTTCGCACGACCTCGGCTTCAACGCCGCCGTTGGGGAACGCTGGGCGCTGTCCGGTGCGGTCTACCATATCACCAACGACGAAGAAATCGTGAACACCGCGCCCGACGTGTATGTCGCATCCGGGCATACCACGCGCAGGGGCTTCGAGTTCGACGTCCGCTACCGCGCCTCGCGCGCGCTGAGCGCCTACCTGAGCTACGGCCGCATCCTGCGCGCGCGCCTCGACAATCCGGCGCCCGGCGCCGGTGCCCTGCTGTCGGTGCCGGCCCACACCTGGAAAGCCGGCGTCGAACACCGCCGCGCGCTCGGGGACGGCAGCCTGGCGCTGAACGGCGACGTCTACGTCACCGCGCGCAATCCGTACTACACGGGCAGCCCGCTGGTCCAGCGCGACATGCCGACCTTCGTGCGCTACGACGTGAAGGCGACCTACGACGTCGGCAAGCTGCAGGGTTCCGTGTTCTTCACCCTGCAGCCGCACGAATTCGCCAGCGACATCGCCTACGGCACCGCAACCGGCCTGCTGGTGTCGACCGTGCCGCGCACGCAGGGCGGCGCCTCGCTGCGCTACTTCTTCTGATTCCGGGCCGGCCCTGCACCGCGCCGACGGCCGGCGTCGATCCTGGCACGACCGGCCGGCTTGCCGCATAATAGCCGGATGAACCAGGAAATTTCACGCAAAAGCACTCGCCAGCGCAGCGCCATCCACGCCGCGCTGGCGCAGGAACAGCGTCCCTTGCTCCCCGCCGAGATCCTGTCGCTCGCCCAGCAGACGATTCCGGAACTCGGGCTGGCCACCGTCTACCGCAACCTGAAGGTGCTGCTCGAGGCGGGCGAAGTCCAGAGCGTCGAGCTGCCGGGCGAGGCGCCGCGCTACGAACTGGCCGACCGCGGCCACCATCATCACTTCAGCTGCCGCCAGTGCGGACAGGTGTTCGACATACCCGGCTGCCCGGCCGATATCGAAGGCATCGCCCCGGCCGGGTTCAGGGTCGAGCAGCACGAGCTGACCCTGTACGGCGTGTGCGCCGCCTGCTCGGGCGGGAAGGCGCCGAAGCGTGCGCGCAAACACGGGCACACGCACACGCATTAGGCGCCGCGCGCTTCAGGACTCGAAGCGGGTCGCCAGCTCGAAGGTGCGCAGCGGCGCCAGCAGCACCTGGCTGGTGGCGCGCCCGCCGTAGTTCGCATACAGCTTGTGGGTCAGGTTGCGAACCCGCAGCGTGACAGTGCCGCGGGCCATGCGCCAGGTCGCCCCGGCGTCCGCGGTGGTGTGGCCGTTGATGCGGATCTGGTTGGCCGTGTCGCGGAACATGCGCCCGGTATGGTTCACACCCAGGAACAGCTCGGCCGGCAGCCCGTCCGGACGCCAGGTCGAGAACAGGTTGACGACCCGTTCCGGCACATTGGTCGGCACGTTGCCCACGCGCGAGATGCCGCCGGCCTCGACCAGGTTGTCGAAGCGCGCCCGCAGCAGCGCGGCGTTGCCCGACAGCGTACATTGGTGCTCCGCGCGACTGGGCGAGCGCGGTGTTCGAGGCCGAATACAGCAACAGGGTGCTTGCGCAGCGGTGAACGTTTTGCGCCGTTGATTCATATTGACGACAGTTCACGACGGGCCGCCGCGCGCGTTTGGCGCGTCATTGCGACAACCGACGTTTTCGGCGACAATTCTATTGCAACTGAGTTGCAAATAAAAAGACGTGAAGGATATCTGATGAATAGAATGCGCCGCCTCGGCGACACCGCCGGCATGCTGGCATCCACGCTATGCCTGTTGCACTGCCTCGCCCTGCCGCTGCTGGTGGCGATGTTTCCGGTGTTCGGTCTGGCCGGCGGCCAGGGCTTCCACGCGGCGATGGTCGGCGTGGCGCTGTTGGCCGCGCTGGTGGCACTGGTACCGGGCTATGCGGCGCACCGCCAGGCGTTCGTCGCGGTATCCGGCGCGGCCGGCATGGCCTGCCTGGCGCTGGCCGTGTTCGTGGCCGGCCCGCGCTTCGGCGAAGCGGTGGAAACCTGGTTCACGGTGGCCGGCGCCGTCCTGCTCTGCGGGGCGCACCTGCGCAACCGCGCCTGCTGCAGACCTCAGAAATACCGCACCCAGGCGCGCCCGCTCTCGCGCTTGTAGCGGCCGAAGCATCGGGTCGGCCAATACAGCGCCGCGCCCAGCAGCGCGGCGATCGCCCACACCTGCCAGACCTGATCGACGTCGGCACGCGCCACGCCGAGCATGGCGGCGCACAGCCGCTGCAAGCCCAGCAGGGCATACAGGTGCAGGATATAGTAGAACAGCGGCGCCCCACCGAACACCGCCGCGGCCCGCGTCCAGGACTTGTCGACACGCTCGATCCATGCCATGGCCAGCAATCCGCCGCCCAGCGTCAGCAGCAGGAAGTCGAGCGAGGGCGGGTATTTGGTGAAGTTCAGGAAGGACATCAGGCCATGCAGGAAATCGGCCTGCGGCTGCCAGTGCAGCGGCTCGCCGTAGCGGTTGGGTGCGCGCAGCACCAGCAGCAGCACCAGGCAGTTGGCGCCGGCGACCGCCAGCCAGTGCCGGCGCGTGTGCGCCTCCATGCTCCGTGCATACAGCGGCCCACAGGCGTAGCCCAGCAGGATCACGCCGATCCAGGCCAGCACCGGATAGCTCACCTTCACCCGCAGTGCACCTTCCAGCAGGAAGCCACGCTGCTCGAGCACGGTCCAGATCGCGGTCGCCGCCGGACCGGCGCCGGCCTGCAGTGCCGGCAGCAGGTTGTGCCCGGCCACGATCAGCACACCCAGCGCGGCCAGCACCTTCAGGGGCAGGCGGTGCAGCAGCGCCAGCGCGAGCATGGCCAGGCCGATCGCCCAGATCACCTGCAGATAGAGCACGGACGGCGTCAGCGTGCCGGTCCAGGCGAAGTTGACGACGCTGACCTCAAGGGCCAGCAGCAGCAGGCCGCGCTTGGCCAGGAAACCGGCCGCGCTGCGTGGCCCGCCAGGCGGATGCGCGTACAGCCAGGCCGACAGCCCGGTGAGGAACACGAACATGGGTGCGCAGAAATGGGCCGCCAGGCGGCTGAAGAACAGCGATGGCGAAGTCGCCGCCGCGTCCATCGGATCGCCCACCTGGTGCTGGAGGAAGAAGGTCTCGCGCACGTGGTCGGCGGTCATCAGCAGCATCACGATGCCGCGCGCGACGTCGATCGAGGCGATGCGCCCGGCTACCTTGTTCACTGCGGCGCCGCGGGACAGCGATCCGGCGGCATGGGCGGACGATACCGCCCCGCTTGAGGAAATGTGGGTCATGAAGGCTCACGGAACGTGTGCGTGCGGGCACCGGGCGGTGCCCGCACGCGGGTGGCCGGGCGGATCAGAACTTGGCGCGCACGCCGATCACGAAGTTACGGCCCGGCAGCGGCGCGATATCCTTCAGCACCGAGGTCGACAGGCGGATGTCCTCGTTCAGCAGGTTCTTCGCCAGCAGGAACCAGGTCAGGTCCTGGCCGGCCAGGTGCTGGGTGTACGAGACGTTCGCGTCGAGCCGGTTGTAGCCGGGCGTCGGCGTGCTTTCGTTGGATGCAAGGCGGTCCTGGCCGCGTGCATGCACCAGCGACAGGCCGCCGCGCAGCGCGCCTTCGCGGTAGCCGACACTGGCGCCGATGCGGTCGGCCGGCTGCAGCGGGAGGTTGCCGCCGCCGTTATCGAGCTTGCCGCGCGAGCTGTCGGCGAACACGCGGCCGGACCAGCCCTGCCCCACTTCGTTCCAGGTCAGCTCGGCCTCGGCGCCGCGGATATGGGCATTGGCCTGCTCGAACACGCGCTGGCGGAACTCGTCGCCCGGATTGCCTTCCTCGTCGACCAGGGTGTCGTTGATGCGGCCGTAGATGTAGTTGCTGATGTTGTTGCGGAAGACGTTCGCCTTCCAGCGCAGCAGCCCGCTGGTCTTCTGCATCGACAGTTCGAGGTTGCGCGAAGTTTCCTTGGCAAAGTCGGGGTTGCCGATGTCGAAGGTCACGGTCGCGTCGTGCGGGCCGCCCGAATACAGTTCCTCGATGGCCGGCGCGCGCTGGGCGTACGACACCGTGGCGCCGGCGCTGTAGCCGGGCATGAACGGCCACAGGGCACCGAAGGAACCGGAGGTCAGGTCGAAGTGGCGGGTCTTGTTACTGACCGGCTGGCGCTCGACGTTCTCGTAGCGCAGGCCGCCGCTCAGGCGCAGTACGCCGGCGTTCTTTTCCTCGACCAGGAACACGGCCGCCGTCTTCGAATGCGTGAGCGGCACGGTGTCGGGACCGCCTTCGGCGCTCAGCGCCGAGAAGTGGGTATTCTCGGTCTGCATGCCCAGTGTGCCGTGCATGCCGGCGATCGGTTCGTGGGTCAGCTCGACGCGGGTTTCCAGCGAGCGGTTGTTGAAGATGACTTCCGGGCCGTCCTCGCCCAGTTCGGCATGCTCGTAGTCGGTGTAGGCGGCCTTGACACGCAGGGCTTCGAACCCGGCGAGCGGACGCTTGACCAGGCTGTCGAAATCATAGCGGTCCTGCTTCTGGTCGATGCGCGAGCCCTCGTCGCTCGGGATGCCGTACAGGTTGCTCAGGTGCGAAGCCGAGATACCGGCATAGCCCCAGCTGTCGATGTACGAACCGCCGACGCCGATGTTCTTCTCCCTGGTATCGGAATGCGGCAGGCGGCCCGTGGCGGAGGTCGCATCGTTCAGCACGCGATAATCGGGGATCTTGTAGTCGTCGGTGTCGCGCCAGTTGCCGTCGACGTGCAGGCCGAACTTGCCGAATGCGCCATCGGCGGTGCCGGACACGTTCCTTCCCTTGTCGACCGTGCTGTAGCGGGCCTCGACCTGGCCGGTCGGCTTCGGTTCCAGAGTGGTCGGGATGCGTTCGTTGACCACGTTGACCAGGCCGCCGATCGCGCCGGAGCCGTACAGCAGCGCCGCCGGGCCGCGCAGGATCTCGATCTGGCGCGCCACCGCGCCTTCGGACGCCACCGCGTGGTCGTTCGACAGGCCGGACACATCCGAGGTGGTCATGCCGTTTTCCAGCATCAGGACGCGCGAGCCTTCCAGGCCGCGGATGATCGGACGCGAGGCGCCGGCGCCGAAGGCCGATGCCGACACACCGAGTTCCTGCGACAGCGTCTCGCCGATCGAACTGCCGACCTTGTCGCGCAGTTCGTCGCCGGCCAGTACCTTGGCCGGCGTCAGGATCTGGTCGCCTTCCGTGTTGCGGAACGGCGATGCGGTCACGACGACCTGCTGGATGCCGCCGCCGGCGGCGGGGTCGGAAGTCTGCGCCAGGACCGGTGCGTTATAGGCGAGCAGGATCGCGCTGGCGATCAGCGTACGTTGGATATTCATGGGTGAAACCTCAAGCAAAAAGATAACAGGCAGCGCTGCCGCGGCCGACGGCGGCCGTGACAGGACTAGTCAGCAACATGAGCTACGCGTTATGCGGCTTGAGGGGGACCACGCGGCTGGAAGACGCAGGTCGTCAACAGGCGGATACCTTGCGCACACGGCGCCGCCAGCAGGCCGAAGGCCAGCTCGAGCGGTGTGAACAGGTAGGCCATGGCAGGCAGCGCGAACGCCAGCTGGGCGCCGGTAGCGCACTGCGCGCAGATTTCATGCAGGACCGGTTTGGAAGGCTTCCCGTCGGGCGACGGCTCCGCTTCCTGGACCAGCGCATGCCGGCTCAGCGCCTGCCTGAATTCGTTCCAGTGCGAAAAGCCGTGCAGCACCGACATCTGCTGCGAAACCAGCAGCAGAAGCGACAGCAGGACATGGACGACGGAACGGGACATGCAGGGAGCCAAGTTGACAACAAGCCGAATAATACTCGAACGGACGAAATTGCAACACTTATGATTGCGGTGTTTTTGCAACAAAATTGCGTATGGCAATCCGGCACGGATGGCGGGATCGCCACTATCGCAAGCCAATTGCAATGGCTGCGGCACATGCTAGAATGTCGGAAAAGGAAGCACGACAATGCGATTGACAGTGGAACAGCAAGCCGAATCACTCATCCGGGATACGGGCGCCCGCCTGACCCGTCCGCGCACGCGCGTACTGATGTTCCTGCTCAAGCAGCATCGTCCCTTGACCCACCACGACATCCACGCCCAGCTGCCCGGCGAGCCGATGGACACGGTCACCCTGTACCGTGTGCTCGAATGGCTGACCGAGCACGGCCTGGCGCATCGCATCGCCGGCGCCGACCAGGTCTGGCGCTTCAGCGCCAGCGGCGGCAAGCAGAACCACGAGCACGCCCATTTCCAGTGCACCCACTGCGAATCGATCACCTGCTTCAACGACATGCCGCTGCCGCGCCGCGTCAAGATGCCGGAGGGCTTCACCAGCCAGGAAGTCGACTTCCTGATCAAGGGCATCTGCCCCCGCTGTACCGGCAAGAACGCATAGCGATTCCGATGACGGTCCGCGCCTTCCACCCGACCCGCGCCCTTGGCCCCATGGCCAGGCTGGTCGTCTGGTTCGCCGCTGTCGTCCTGCTGCTGCAGTTGCTGGGCGCGACCCAGCACCGCCACGATCTGGCGCACCAGGTGGCCGATTGCGCGGGCTGCATGCTGGCGGCGCAGCCGCCTTCGCCACCGCCTCCACCTGTCATTCCCGAAGTCCAGGCCACGCAGGCCGTCCTTCAGTACCTGCTGCTGTTGCCGGCGCCCGTCCGGATCGACGTCACCGCCAGTTTCCTGATCCCCCACGCCCAGGCGCCCCCTCCCCTCTCCATGTAATCCGCGTTTCCCGCGGCCCGGTATGGCCGCCGTTCAAGCAGCGCGCATGCGTTCGCGCGCGCCTGCACACGCATTCACGTACATGAAGAGTTCCTATGCTGGAAATTTCTCGGTTAGGCCATGCCTACGCCGGGCGCCACGTGCTGTCGGTCGAGTCGTTCTCGCTGGCACCGGGTCGCCACGCCTTGCTGCTGGGTCCGTCCGGATCCGGTAAATCCACCCTGCTGAACCTGGTCGCCGGCATCCTGACGGCGCAGTCGGGCAGCATCGTTGTCGACGGTACCGATATCGCACAGCTGTCGCCGCGCGCCGCCGACGCCTGGCGCGCACGCAACGTCGGCCTGCTGCCGCAGCAGCTCGCGCTGGTGCCCAGCCTGCCGGTGTTCGAGAACATCGTGCTGCCCGCGTATGCGGCGGGCGGCACGCCGGACTTGCCGCGCGTGCGCGAACTGATCGGCGCGCTCGGCCTGACCGATCTCGCCCGCAGCAAGCCCCAGGATCTCAGCCAGGGGCAGCGCCAGCGCGTGGCCATGGCGCGCGCGCTGTACACCCGTCCGCGCCTGCTGCTGGCCGACGAGCCGACCGCGAACCTGGACGACGACAACTGCGCCAGGCTGGTCGCGCTGCTGCTGGCGCAGGCCGCGGCGGCCGGCGCCTCGCTGCTGGTCGCCAGCCACGACGTGCGCGTGGTGCAGGCGCTGACCGGCGCCAAGGTATTGCGCCTGCCTGCGCCGGGAGGATACGCATGAGACACATGAACGCCTGGTCGCTGTCGCTGGCCGCGCTGGCCCACAAACCGTTGTCGACCGTCCTCAACCTGATCCTGGTGACCATGGGCATCGGCATGATGACCTTCATCTTTTCCGTCTCGACCCAGCTCGAGCGGCGCGCCACCGAGGATGCGGCCGGCATCGACCTGGTTGTCGGCGCCAAGGGTTCGCCCTTCCAGCTGATCATGTCGTCGGTGTTCCACATCGACATCCCGACCGGCAACATCCCGCTCGAGGCCGCGGACAGCCTGCGCGCCAATCCGCTGGTGGCGCAAGTCATCCCGCTGGCCCTGGGCGACAGTTACCAGGGCTTCCGCATCGTCGGCACCGACGCCGGCTACCCGGCCCACTTCCACGCGGCGCTGGCCCGGGGCGCGCTGTTCGACGCGCCGATGCAAGCGGTGTTCGGCGCCCAGGCCGCGCGCGAGACCGGCATCGCAGTCGGCGCCAGCTTCGCCGGCTCGCACGGGTTGACCCAGGGCGGCGAGTCGCACGGCCACGCGCCCTACCGGGTGGTCGGTATCCTGCGCCCGACCGGCACAGTCCTTGACCGCCTGGTGCTGACCCCGGTGGCCTCGGTCTGGCGCGTGCACGAGACCGACCCGGACGAAGCACATGACCCGGCCGCCGACCGGCACCGCGAGCTGACCGCCCTGCTCGTCAAGTACCGCTCGCCGCTGGCCGCCGTCAGCCTGCCGCGCTGGGTCAATAGCCAGCCGCAGCTGCAATCGGCCCAGCCGGCGCTGGAATCGGCACGCCTGTTCAAGCTGGTGGGGGTGGGCGCGGACGTGCTGCGGGCGATCGCCGCCGCGGTGCTCGTCATCGCCGCGCTCTCGATGTTCGTCGCGCTGTACAACGCGCTGGAAGAGCGCCAGGCCGACCTGGCCATCCTGCGCGCGCTCGGCGCCGCGCCCGGCAAGGTGCTGCGCCTGCTGCTGGTGCAGGGCTGCCTGCTGGCGCTCGGCGGCGCCCTGTTCGGCTGGCTCGCCGGGCACGGCGCGGTGGCGGTGGCGGCGCGCTGGATGGCGGAAGACCAGGATTTCGCGATCAAAGGCTGGACCCTGCTGCCGCAGGAAGCCCTGCTGCCGCTGCTGGCGCTGGCCATCGGCTGCATCGCCGCCGCGATTCCGGCCTGGCGCGCCTACCGCATCGACATCGCCAGGACCCTGGCCCGTTAAGCATTGGAGACCGTAATGAAACCATACCTCATCCGTGGCGCCGTACTGGCGGCCACCGTGGCCGCCACCCTGATTGCCACCCAGCTTGCCCACGCCCAGACCCATCCGCCCGGCGTCGCCGGGCCCGCATTGAAGGACCTCCCCGGCGTACTCCCCTGGAGCCAGCTGGAGAAGGTCGACTCGTACAAGGCGAAGGACGGGCGCCTGTTGCCGAAGTACCCCGACAAGGTGCTGGCGCTGGACAAGCAGCCGGTGCAGATGCAGGGCTTCATGATGCCGCTCGAGCCGGGCGCCAGCCAGTCGCATTTCCTGCTGACCGTAACGACGCCGAGCTGCGCTTACTGCCTGCCGGCCGGGCCGGAGGGCATCGTCGAGATCAAGGCCAGCGCGCCGGTGAAGTTTAGCTACAAGCCGATCGTCCTGAGCGGCCAGATGCACGTGTTGAAGTCCGATCCCATGGGCCTCTACTACCGCATGACCGACGCCAAGCCCGTGATCCAATGAAGGCTGGCTTCCATGGACGCGCCGTGTGCGCCTCCGCCTGTGCGTTCGCGCTGTTCCATCCACTGCCGGTAAGGGCGGTCGACCTCGACGTCGGCCTGAACATCCGCGAGCGCACCGAACAGGTAGCGCCGCAGTGCGCGGCGCTGCGGCGCGGCACGCCGGCCGACGCGCCCGGTTACTACCGGCTCGGCCTGTGCCTGCTGTACGGCTTGCAAGGCGCCGAACGCCCCGAGCGCGGCATGGCGGCGCTGCGCCGCGCCGCCGGCCTCGACTACGTGGAAGCGCAGATGGCGCTGGCCGATTACTTCCAGGCGGCCAGCCCGGCGCGGCCCGACGACGCCCTGTACTGGTATGGGCGCGCCCGGCAGCTCGGCGACAGCCGCGCCGCAGGCCGCGCCGACCACCTCAAGCGCAAGATCGCGCTCGACGCGGCGCGGCCGGAGCCGCCGCCGGGCACCGTCGTCGATCCGACGCCGATGGAACTGCAGGACCTGTACCGTGACGGCTACCACTGCCACAACATGGTCGGCGAGCAGTGGTGCCATCTGGCAAACGACTTCTGACGACGCATGGATACGCTCCACGAACCGCTCACCCCGTCTTACCAGCGACTGCAGGAACTGATGCAGGCCAGGGCGCGCGGCCACCACAGCCACCTGTTGAGCGAGCCGGAAATGGAATGGATCTGCTGGACCGCCGCCATCCTCGGCCTCCTGTTCCTGGCGGTCGCGATCTGGTCGCACCATGGCGCAAAAAAGCTTCCCAGGAAAACCGTCTACTTCCGTTCCTATACCAAGCGCCGCCACAAGCGGCGCAAACGCAACCCGAAATGACAACCCGCTGTCCACCGGCCACTTCATCCACATGCAATCCAATATCCTGAGCAAGACCCTCGCCCTCTGCCTCCTGAGCCTGGCCGCGGCGGCGCCCGCGAGCGCCGACTTCCGCGCCGGCGGCTTCGAACTCGTCCACACGGTACCGGTGGAGACGGCACTGGCCACGCCCGACCTGCGCGAACCATGCATCGTCTGGAGCGAGATGTTCGACGCCGCCAGGCACGACATCGTCATCGCCCAGTTCTACGTCGCCAGCCAGCGCGGCGCGCGCTTCGACAGCGTCATCGAACACCTGGCAGCGGCCGGCGCCCGCGGCGTCCGCATCCGTTTCCTGATGGAGGAGCGTGGCAAGTCCGCGTCCGACGCGGCGACCATCGAACGCCTGCGCGCCGTCCCGAACCTCGAATTCCGTTTCATGGAATACGGCAAGCTATCCGGCAACGGCATCATCCACGCCAAGTACCTCGTGGTGGACGGCCGCAGCGCGTATCTCGGCAGCCAGAACTTCGACTGGCGCTCGTTCGCCCACATCCACGAGACCGGGGTAAAAATCGACGACGACGCCATTGCCGCCCAGATGCAGCAGATCTTCGAGTTCGACTGGCGCGCCCAAGGCCTGATCGCGCAAGGCCTGGCGGTGGCGCGGGCCGAACGCCCGAGCGCCGCCGCGACCCACGGCAATGTCTACCTGGTCGCCAGCCCGGCCGCGTACACGCCGGCCCAGGTCGGCGATTCGGAAGCGGAGCTGGTGAGCCTGCTCGGCCAGGCGCGCGAGGAAATCGAGATTCAGCTGCTCGACTACGCCCCGCTGTCCTACGGACCGAACCACACCCGGCCCTATTATGCGGTAATCGACAACGCCCTGCGCGCGGCCCAGGCACGCGGGGTCAGGATCAAGCTGATGGTCTCCAACTGGAACACCGAGGCCCCGGCGATCGATTACCTGAAGAGCCTTGCCGTCCTGCCCGGGGTCGAGGTGAGGATCGTCACCCTGCCCCAGACCGCGCAGGGTTTCATCCCGTACGCGCGCGTCATCCACAGCAAGACGATGAGCATCGACGGCCAGGTCGCCTGGATCGGTACCAGCAACTGGGCCGGCGGCTACCTGGACAAGTCGCGCAACCTGGAGCTGGTGCTGCGCGACGCGGCGTTCGCGCGGCGTATCCGGGAATTGCACCGCCAGACCTGGGATTCGCCGTATGCCGAGCCGATCGACGTGACGCGGCGTTATCCGAAGCCGGTAAAGTCGAAATGAGGTGTTACGGGCGCGTGAGCGGCCCGCTTGTATTCAGGTGCGGCGCCGGCCCCGCGCCGACGCACGCGCCATGCGCCGCCCGCCCAGCACCAGCGCGCTGACGCTCAAGCCCATGCCGGCCGCCAGCGCCGCCAGCATCAGGACCCGCCACAGCGGCCCAGCTCGGTTCAACAGTGGAAAGTCGAAGGTGTGCAGGCCGTTGTACAGCCAGCGGTAGGCGCGCCGGCTGCTGTCCATCTGGCCGATGAGCTGGCCGGACCGGGCGTCCATGTGCACCCAAGTCTGCGCGGCGTCATCGAGGCGTACCCGCCGTGCGCTGTCCGGCAGCGGCTCCGAGCGCATATGCCCGTATTCGTCGTCGACGGCGATGCCGGCGATGTCGCGTACCCGCGCCGGCGCCCAGGCCGCCGCCACCGCGTCCGCCAGCAGCGCATCGGGGATGGCCGCCAGCGGCGTCCGCGGCACCCCGGCCAGCACGGGCGTGAGGCGATATGGCGTGTCCGCAGCGTTGCGCTGGATGATGAACGCCTGCCCGCCCACCACGGCAAATTCGATCTCGCGGGCGCTGCCGAGCGCCTGCAGCGTTGCCGGCATCACCCCCGTCATCGCCGTAGCCATGTCGGTGCCGCGCAGGCGCGCCAGCCGTGCCACGGCGGGCTGGTCGAGCGAGAACAGGCGCCCATGGTCCATCGACAGCCACCCACTGAACACCCAGGTCAGCGCGAACGCGCCGCCGACGAGGCCGATCAGGTGGTGCCAACGTACCCAGCCCCGGAACGGCGACAGCCCGCCGCGGCCGGCGCGCCGCAGGTTGACCATCCTGACCACGCCCAGCCCCCAGCCGCTTGCGGCCACCACGATCCCTGCCAGCGCCAGCCACCACACCAGCTGGTCCCAGGCCCACAGGCTCTTGCGCAGGAACGTGGGATAAATCCAGTGCACGACGGCGCCGACCCAGTTCCACCCACGTTCGAAGCGCGTGGTGCGTTGCGACACCTGTCCCAGCGGCGCCGACACGTACAGTTCGGTGCCGGCCGCGTCGCCGAGTTCGACCCGGTAGAAGGGGCGCACCGCATCGAAGCGCTGGTGGACGACCCATTGGTCGTGGTCGAACGGTCCCTCGACCGCCGCCGCCGTTCGCCCCGCGAATCGTTCCGCGACGCGACGGGCGGCGGCCATGTCGAGCGGTGCGGTGAAACCACCGGTGTCCGCGGCGATGCTGAGCATGCCGCCGCCGTCCAGCGTCGCCAGGTAGCGCGGCCGCCCCAGCACATCCACCAGGCGCAGCCGCTGCACGGGAAAACCGTGCGCCGCCGCCGAAGGCGGCAGCATCACCGCGTCGAGCCGCACCGGCGCCGACGCGGCGATCCGGGCACCATCCGGCAAGGCCGGAAACGGCACGTACATCATCACGAAACCGGTGCCGAACCACAGCGCGAACAACAGGCAGAACCCGGTTCCCAGCCAGCGATGCAAGCGCGAGACCTGGCGCGCCTGCCGCTGCAGCAATGGCTCCCGTTTAGAAGTGGGCGACGAGGCCGAGTTCATAGCTGACGGGCGCCCCCACCTGGATTTGCGACGGGTAGTTGATGTCTGCCCACTGTGCATAGAACTTGTTGGTGGCGTTGTTGATGCGGGCGCTCAGGCTGAGCTTGCGGTCGATGCGATAGCTCGCGTACAGATCGACGAGCGCATAGCCTTTCAGGACCAGGGTGTTGGCGGTGTTGCCGAAGCGGTCGCCCAGCCAGCGCACGCCGGCGCCGACCTCGAGCGGCAACCCGCCGAAGCCCTTGTAGCTGTTCCACAGGTTGGCGCTCCAGCGCGGCACGTTGGCCGGCCGCTTGCCGCTGGCGTCGACGCCGCTGCCGGTATCGATGAAGTTCCGGTAAGAAGCATCGGTCCAGGCCAGGTTGGCATTCAGCTTCCAGGCCGGCACCGGCCTGGCATCGAGGCTGAGCTCCATGCCGCGCGACAGCTGCATGCCGGCTGTGTCTACCACGTCCGCCGAGGTCCGGGTCAGCAGATTGCGGCGCTCGATGTCGTACACGGCGAGAGTCACTTCGCCGCGGCGTCCCGGCAGGTCCGCCTTGACGCCGGCTTCGGCCTGGCGCGAGCGGCTCAGGTCGAAATTCTGGCCGGCGTTCACCAGCAGGATGTTGGCCCCGACCGGATCCTGGCCGGTACTGTACTGGATATAGGGCGAGCCGCTGCCCGCGCCCTGGTAGCCCATGCCCAGGCGCCAGTTCTTCGGTTTGAAATCGCGCTGGAAACTGGTGTCCGCCTGGAAGCTGCCGTCGGGTCCATAGTTTTCGCGTGTCAGATCGAAGCGCTCGGCACGGGCGCCGCCCGTCAGCTTGAGCTTGTCCGTGAGATCCAGCGCGTCTTCCAGGAAGACGGCTGCATTGCGCCAGCGCGTCGGGCTGCGGCGGCCGGCCAGCCGCCCGAAGTTGCCTGGCACCGGCGAGAACGGATCGACGCTGTCGCCGTCCGGAAAACCGCGGGTGCGCACGAAATCGAGTTTGCTGGTGTCGATGCCGATCACGAAACGGTTGGCCAGCCCGGCCAGCCGCGCGGCGACGCTGGCGCTGAGACGGTTACCGGCGAGGTGCTGTTCATGGAACACGAAGAAGCGGTCGCGGTCGACCAGGTTCGTGGCCGCATCGAAGGCATAGGTTTCGGCGTTTGCCCAGGCGCGGTCGGCGTAGAAGTAATAGGCGTCGTCGGTGACCGTGACACCGTCCGCGACATGCCACACCAGGCGCGCACGCGGCAGGTACTGGGTCGATGCGATCCGGGCATCGCCGACGTTGTAGTTCACGCTGCGCAAGCGGCGGTCGATGGTGGAACCGTCCGGAGTGCGCACGATGCCGCTCGACGCCGTCCCGGCAAAGCGCGCCGGCACCAGCGGCGTGCCGTAGTAATCCGAAGGATGGTCGGTGAGGTAATCCAGCCCGAGCTCCAGGTCGACACGTTCGCTTGCCCGCCACAAGAGCGCCAGCGTCAGGTTGCTCGAATCCGACTTCGCGCCATGGACATAGCCGTGCGAGGCCGTGCGGCTCAAGTCCGCCCGCAGGGCGAGGCCGTCGCCGAGCACCTTGTTGCCGCCCACGCCCAGCTGGCTGCTGTCGAAGCGGCCATACGACGCGACCGCGTCCAGCGCGTCGACGCCCAGGTCGGGCTTCTTCGAGATCACGTTGACGGTACCGGCGATCGCACCCTGTCCATACAGGACCGAGCCTGGTCCTTTCAGCACCTCGACGCCGGCCAGGTTGAAGGTATTCTGCGGCCGGTAGGTCATGTCGGCAGGCCCCAGATAGATCCCGTCGCGCAGCACCGTCACCTGGTCGCCGGTAAACCCGCGCATCGAAAACTGCGACGGGCTGCCGGGCGCGCCGCCCGAGCTCACGCCCGGCATGCTGTCCACGGCCTGCTCGACGCTCCGGTAGCCGCGCGTCTCGATCGTCGCAGCGTCCACGACGTCGATGGTGGCCGGAGTTTCCCGTATGCTCAGGCCGAGGCGGCTACCCGTCGGCGCGGTCCGGTCGAGAGCGTCGGCCAGGCCGGCGCCGCTGACCACGACGCGGGCCGCCGGCGCAGTATCGGAAGGCGCTTGCGCCGGCCCTTCCGCCGCAGGCACGGCGGCCACGACAGACCACAACAACGATGTCATCCATGCAATCCTCACTGTCATGCGCCCTTCCTCGCCAGGCATTGCTCCAATCCGTGCAGGATGATGTCTTTCGGCAGCTTGCGTCCGATGAAGACCATCACGCTTTCGCGCGCTTCGTCTTCGCCCCAGGGCTGGCCGACGTTCGACCCCATCATCATGTGCACGCCCTGGAACACGACGCGCGCCGGCATGCCGGCGACGTCCAGCACGCCCTTGTAGCGCAGCATGTCCTTGCCGTGCGTACTCAGCATCCCGGACAGGAAGGCTTCGAGCTTCCCGATCCGGAACGGCCGCGTGGCGCGGAACACGAAGGACGAGATCTCGTCGTCGTGTTCATGCGCGACGTCGTGCAGGAAATCCGGTTCGATCTCGAGGATGGCGTCGAGGTCGAAGCCGTCGACGTCGAGGATGCGCGCCAGGTCGGTATGGCCGAAGTGGACGGTCATGAGTTCCGCGCGCGCATTCATGCCCTTCAGGCGCGCCGCCAGCGCATCCGCTTCGGCCGGCGTCACCAGGTCGGTCTTGGACAGCAGGATGCGGTCGGCGAAACCCACCTGTTCCTGTGCCTCGTGGTGTTCGTCGAGCTGTTGCGGCGCATGCAGGGCGTCGACCACGGTGACGATCGCGTCGAGCCGGTATTGGCGGCCGACCGTGTCGTCGACAAAGAAGGTCTGCGCCACCGGGGCCGGATCGGCCAGGCCGGTGGTCTCGATGATGACGCGGTCGAAATCGACCTCGCCGGTGGCGCGCCGTTCGGCCAGCTGGCCGAGGATGCGTACCAGGTCGCCGCGCACCGTACAGCAGATACAGCCGTTGTTCATCTCGACGATCTGTTCCTCGCTGTTGACCAGCAGGTCGCTGTCGATGCCGGCCTCGCCGAATTCGTTCTCGATCACGGCGATGCGCTGGCCGTGTTCTTCGCTGAGGATGCGGTTCAGCAGCGTGGTCTTGCCGGCGCCGAGGAAGCCGGTGAGCAAGGTGACGGGAACCTGGGGCCGCATACTGGTGTGGACTGGCATGATCATTCCTGGATGAGTGGAGAAGGATTGGCCGGGCGCTTGCGGGCGAACCATGCGCAGGCAAACACGACGGCAAGGACGAGCGCGCAGCCGGTCGCGCTCAAGCCCAGGTCGCCCACTTCGGCCTGTGGCCATCGGTGGATGAGGATGCCGTAGGCGGCCATCGCGTAGGACACGATGACGACGCCCCAGCCGACGCGGCGCCGGTAGGACGCGGCGCCATGACGCCCGTTGGCATGGCGCAGCAGGCGCACCATCAGGCGGCCGTCCGCGGTGTCGGTGACGACCATGCCGGCCGTGAATGCGAGACCGGCCATCAATGCCGCCGCCGGGCCACCGCTCGACGCCATGGCATAGCCCCAGGCGGTGGCCTGGGTTGCGGTATCGAACACCAGCGCGAACAGCACGCCGACCAGAACGATCGCCAGCGGATGCGAGCTGTCGCGCAGCGCGGCCGGGATGAATGGCGTCTTCCAGCCCTGAAGCCGGTAGACCTGGGGACGCAGCAGCGCGCGCAGGTTGAGGGTGCCGACCACGATCAGGAGCAGCGTCGGCAGCCAGTCCAGCGTGGTGCGCACCGCGTCGGGCATGGCCAGCCTGCCGGCGAATGCCCCGAGCGCCACCGCGATGGCGGTCACCGCCAGGCCGTGACCGAGCGCAAACAGGGTACCCATCCATGGCGCCAGGCGCGGGCGCTCGTCCAGCGAACGGTAGGCGACGCCGTCGATCATCGCGATGTGATCCGGGTCGAATCCATGGCGCAGGCCCAGCATGAACATGAGCGACAAGCCCGACGTCGGCAGCAAGCTATCCATCGACACCCTTTATTGCAAGTGAGTTGCATTGATAGGCAGAGGACAGGGAATGCCTTTGCCGAGAACGCATTCTAGACGGGCCCGGCCTTAATTGCAACTCTACTGCATTAACGCCAGGTGTGCGAGAGGTCGGGCACTGCCCCGGCGCATGTCTTGCCGGCGCTGTCGGCGTAGTGGATCTCGATCGTCGAGTGCACGATTTCCTTGTGCTCGGCCAGACGCCGGCGCACCGTGTCGGCTGTCAGGTGGGGTTCGCTCGTCACGATCGTGACCGCGCAGGAGTAAGCGCCGCGTCCGACACGCCACACGTGCAGATCGTGCACGGCGGCGGAATGCCCTGGCCCGGCCACCTCACGAATTTCACCGAGGACGGGCGCGTCCATTTCGCGGTCCAGCAGCACCTTGCCGGTCTCCGCCAGCAGGGTCCTGGTCCATGCAGCGACCGGCACCGCGCCGGCAATGCCGGTCACCCGGTCGAGCCAGGCCCACCCGAAAAACCGGCCCCGAGCAGGGCACCGATCGCCAATACCGACGTGGCGGCGTCCGCGACCACGTGGATGTAGGCGGAGCGCGGGTTGAGGTCGTGCTGGTGCCCATGATGGTGTCCACGCGCGTGGCGCTGGGTGCCGTCGTGCTCGTGGCCGTGTTCGTGGGCATCATCCAGGATGAAGGCGCATAACAGATTGACGGCCAGGCCCATGACCGCGATGGTCCAACATCTTGACCAGTATTAAGGTTACCCTCTTTGGATCGCCTAATATCAAAAAAGCTCGCCGAAGCGAGCCTTTTCAAATTACAAAAGTAAAATTTCCAAAAAGAAACTCACTCCCACTCAATCGTCGCCGGCGGCTTCCCCGAAATATCATAAACAACGCGATTAATCCCGCGCACTTCGTTGATGATCCGATTCGAAACCCGCCCCAGCAGATCATGCGGCAGATGCGCCCACTGCGCCGTCATGAAGTCCAGCGTCTGCACCGCACGCAGCGCCACCACGTACTCGTAAGTCCGGCCATCACCCATCACGCCCACCGACTTCACCGGCAGGAACACGGCAAACGCCTGCGACGTCGCCTCGTACCAGTTGGTCGGCGCCTTGCCGGCATCGATGCCCGGCACCATCGGCGCCACGAACAGCGTATTGCGCAGTTCCTGGATGAAGATGGCATCCGCCTCGCGCAGCAGGTCGGCGAATTCGCGCTTCACTTCGCCCAGGATACGCACGCCCAGGCCCGGGCCCGGGAACGGGTGGCGGTAGACCATGTCGTGCGGCAGGCCCAGCGCCACGCCCAGTTTGCGCACCTCGTCCTTGAACAGCTCGCGCAGCGGTTCGAGCAGCTTCAGGTTCAACGTGTCCGGCAGGCCGCCCACGTTGTGGTGGCTCTTGATGGTCTGGCCCTTCTTGCCCTTGCCCGCCGATTCGATCACGTCCGGATAGATGGTGCCCTGCGCCAGCCACTTCGCGCTGGTCAGCTTCTGCGACTCGGCCTGGAACACCTCGACGAACTCGCGGCCGATGATCTTGCGCTTCTGCTCGGGATCGTTGACGCCGGCCAGGTGGCCCATGAACTGGTCGGATGCGTCGATGCGCAGCACCTTCACGCCGAGGTTCTTCGAGAACATGTCCATCACCATCTTGCCCTCGTCCTTGCGCAGCAGGCCGTGGTCGACGAAGACGCAGGTCAGCTGGTCGCCGATCGCGCGGTGGATCAGGGCCGCGGCCACGCTCGAGTCGACGCCGCCGGACAGGCCGAGGATGACTTCGTCGGTGCCGACCTGGGCGCGGATCTTCTCGACAGCTTCGCCGATGTAGTCCGGCATGTTCCAGTCGCTCTTGCAGCCGCAGATCTCGTGCACGAAGCGGCCGATGATGGCTTCGCCCTGGGTCGTGTGGGTCACTTCCGGGTGGAACTGCAGCGCGTAGAAGCCGCGTGCTTCGTCGGCCATGGCGGCGATCGGGCACGACGGGGTCGAGCCCATCAGCTTGAAGCCTTCCGGCATTTCCAGGACCTTGTCGCCGTGGCTCATCCAGACTTTCAGCATGCCGTGGCCTTCGTCGGTGACGAAGTCGTTGATGCCGTTCAGCAGCTTGGTGTGGCCGCGGGCGCGCACTTCGGCGTAGCCGAATTCGCGGACTTTGCCGTTTTCGACCTTGCCGCCGAGCTGGGCCGCCATGGTCTGCATGCCGTAGCAGATGCCGAGGACCGGCACGCCGAGTTCGAACACGGCTTGCGGGGCGCGCGGAGAGTCGCCTTCCAGGGTCGAGTTGTGGCTGCCCGACAGGATCACGCCGGCGGCGCCGTAATTGCGGACGAAGTCGTCGCCGATGTCGTAGGGATAGACTTCCGAGAACACGCCGGCGTCACGGACGCGGCGGGCGATCAGCTGGGTAACCTGGGAACCGAAGTCGAGGATGAGAATCTTGGAGTGCATAATTGTCGTGTCGATGTAGGGTGGGCACCCCGTGCCCACGCGGAGCCAGTGCCATGCCGGCGTAACGCGTGGGCACGGGGTGCCCACCCTACGATACAAAAAACGCGGCCGTGAAAGGCCGCGTCGTCGTGTTTATTCCGTACGGTAGTTCGGCGCTTCCTTGGTGATCTGCACGTCGTGCACGTGCGATTCACGCATGCCGGCCGAGGTGATCTCGACGAACTCGGCCTTTTCGCGCAGTTCTTCGATGGTCGAACAGCCGCAGTAGCCCATCGACTGGCGCACGCCGCCGACCAGCTGATAGATGATCGCCAGCACGCTGCCCTTGTAGGCAACGCGGCCTTCGATGCCTTCCGGCACGAACTTCTCGGCCTTCGACGAGGCTTCCTGGAAGTAGCGGTCGGCCGAGCCTTCGGCCATCGCGCCCAGCGAACCCATGCCGCGGTAGGATTTGTAGCTGCGGCCCTGGTACAGGATGACTTCGCCCGGCGCTTCTTCGGTGCCGGCGAACATCGAGCCCATCATGACGGTGTGGGCGCCCGCGGCCAGTGCCTTCGAGATGTCGCCCGAGAAGCGGATGCCGCCGTCGGCGATGCAGGGCACGCCGGTGCCGGCCAGCGCTTCCGACACGTTCGAGATGGCCGTCACTTGCGGGACGCCGACGCCGGCAACGATACGGGTGGTGCAGATCGAGCCCGGGCCGATGCCGACCTTGACCGCGTCGGCGCCGGCTTCGACCAGCGCCAGCGCGGCGGCCGCGGTGGCGATGTTGCCGCCGATGACGTCCACATGCGGGTACTGGGTCTTGATCCACTTGACGGCATCCAGGATGCCTTGCGAGTGACCGTGGGCGGTGTCGACCACCAGCACGTCCACGCCGGCCTTCACCAGCAGCTCGACGCGTTCCTTGTCCTTGTCGCCCACGCCGACGGCGGCGCCGACCAGCAGCTTGCCCTGCGCGTCCTTGGAAGCATTCGGGTGCTCGTGCGATTTCAGGATGTCCTTGACGGTGATCAGGCCGCGCAGCTCGAATTCGTCGTTGACAACCAGCACGCGCTCGAGGCGGTGCTTGTTCATCAGGCGCTTGGCTTCGGCCGTGTCCGCCTCTTCGTCGACGTACACGAGCTTCTCGCGCGGGGTCATCTTGGTGCGGGTTTCCGCTTCCAGATCTTCTTCGAAACGCAGGTCACGGTTGGTGATGATGCCGACCACCTGCTTGCCTTCCACGACCGGGAAACCGCTGAAGCCGTGCTGGTGCTGGAGGGCGATGACGTCGCGGATCTTCATCGTCGGCGGCACGGTGATCGGGTCGCGCAGCACGCCGGCCTCGAAACGCTTGACGCGCGCGACTTCGCGCGCCTGGTCGGCCGGACGCAGATTCTTGTGGATGATGCCGATGCCGCCCTCTTGCGCCATGGCGATTGCGAGGCGGGCTTCGGTGACGGTGTCCATCGCGGCGGAGATCACCGGGATGTTCAGCGACAGGTTCCGCGTCAGCTTGGTGCGCAGGGACGTGTTGGCCGGGAGGATGTTGGAGTAGGCCGGGACGAGCAGCACGTCATCGAACGTGAGTGCTTTCTGAAGAAGACGCATATTTATTTCCTATAGGCGCAAAAGCGAATTATACAGAAAGTCTTGACGATCATCTCAAGGCCCTTCAAAAAATCGCCGCCGGCTGCTGTCGGGCCGGAATTTGACAGCCCCGTGGAAACATGGCGAAATCGAGGCCTTCACGTAAGGAAACATCATGACTCGACAATGGCGGCGCCCCCTGCTGGCGGGCGCCCTGATGCTGCTGGCGCAGCTCGCCCCGCAGTTCGCCCACGCACAATACGCCTGGATCGACGACAAGGGCACACGCGTGTTCTCGGACCGTCCGCCACCGCCGGGCACGCCGGCTGCGCGCATCCTGAAGGCGCCGCGTGCCGCGACGCAACCGGCAGCGGCCGTGCCGGACGCCACGGCGGCGAATGCGCCCTCGCCTGCCGCCGCGCCCGCTGCATCTGCCGTCGCTGCAAAAGCGAAGCCGCCCTCGCTAGCCGAACAGGATGCGGCCTTCCGCCAGCGCCAGGCCAAGCGCGAGGAGGATGCGCGCAAGGCGCAGGAAGAGGCGGAGAACAAGGCCGCGCGCGAGGAGCGCTGTGCGCTGGCGCGGCAGGAAGAGCTGCAGATGACGCAGGGGACACGGATCACCCAGGTCGATGCGAAGGGGGAAAAGTATTTCCTGTCGGATGAGGAAAAGGCGAAACGGGCGGTGACGGCGCGGAAGATTTTGCAGGCGTGCCGTTGAGGATAGCGGGAGCGCAAGCTACAGCCGGAACCCGTCGTTCCCGTGAATGCGGGAACCCATGCCGGGGTAGCGAATTCGGTACCTTGGAAGCAGCCCGAAATGCTTCAGATCGATCGGCTTCGGAAGCGCAGTATGGATTCCCGCTTTCGCGGGAACGACGTTCGGGGGCAGCGGACCAATGACGCTGTACGCCAGATCGAGCGCTCTTTCAAACCCCGGCCTTCTTGGCAGCCCGCTTCCTGCGCGAATCCTTGGGATCCGCCACCAGCGGCCGGTAGATCTCGATCCGGTCACGCTCGCGCAGCGCGGTATCGAGCGTCTTCTTCTTGCCGTAGATGCCCACAGGCTGCGTCACCAGGTTGATGTCCGGGAAGCTGGCCAGCACGCCGCTGCCTTCGATCGCCTGGCCGATGGTGGTGCCGGGGGCGACGCGCATCGGACGGATGAACTCGTGCTGCGGCGTGGCGTACGCGACGTAGACCTGCAGTTCTTCCGCCGCCTGCACCTGCTCAGCCATACACGACCTCGGCCCGCTTGCAGAAGGAATCGACCATGGTGTTGGCGATCATGCCGAACACCGGGCCGACGATCTGCTCCAGGATGATGCTCGAGAATTCGTACTGCATGTCGAAATCGATCTTGCAGGCGTCGGGGCGCAGCGATTTGAAGGTCCAGGTCGCTTCCAGCATCTTGAAAGGACCGTCGACCAGGTGCATCTTCATCTGGGTCGGCCGCTGGTTGTGGTTCGCGGTGGTGAAGCTTTGCTTTACGCCGTGGAAATTAATCTGCAGACCAGCGACCAGTTTGTCCTCGGTGCGTTCCTGTATTTTCACGCCGCTGCACCATGGAAGGAACTTGGGATAATCTTCGACCTTCGAGACCAGATCGAACATCTGCTCTGCGCTATACCCTAAGAAAACTGATTTGTGCACTACTGCCATAGGTCAACCGTTTGTTATGATGTTGTTTTGCGCTTATCAAGACACACTCTTGAGCGCGACAACAGTAGTTTAACCGACGCGCGGATTTTAGCTATTTCATGAGCATTGTTGATAATAAGAAAGCGTTTTTCGACTACTTCATCGAAGACCGTTACGAAGCCGGCCTGGTGCTGGAAGGTTGGGAAGTCAAGGCCATCCGCGACGGCCGCGCCCAGATCAAGGAAGCGTACGTGGTCGTGCGCGATGCCGAGCTGTTCCTGTTCGGCGCGCACATCAGTCCGCAGAGCTCGGTCTCGGGGTGGAGCCACCCGGAAGCCTTGCGCACCCGCAAGCTGTTGCTGCACAAGGCCGAGCTGGAGAAGCTGATCGGCAAGGTGGACCGTTCCGGCTACACGCTGGTCCCGCTCAACCTGCACTTCAAGGGCGGCCGCATCAAATGCGAAGTCGGCCTGGCCAAGGGCAAGAAGCAGCACGACAAGCGCGACACCGAGCGCGATCGCGACGCCAAGCGCGAAGTCGACAAGGCGATGAAGCAGAACCGCCGTTGATCTGGCAACGTTGGTAGGGTGGGCACCCCGTGCCCACGCGGAAGCCGGCGTCATGCGAGCGTTCGCGTGGGCACGGGAGTGCCCACCCTACAACATTAGACGGTCACGGTTTTATTGCGTCCCGCGAACATCCCCAACTGGCACGCCGCAAAGCTCGCCACCAGCCCCACCGTTACCCCGACCGCCAGCTTGAACGCACTGCCGAACAGCATCGGCGCGATCAGGCCCGACATCAGCGCGAACGACATCATCTGCACGAAAGCCAGCATCGACGAGGCCAGTCCGCGGTTGTCCGGGAACAGCGCCAGCGCGCCAACCTGGATCGCCGGCATCGCCACCGCCAGGCCGAAGGTGTAGACCATCAGCGGCAGCACGGCCCACGGCACCGCGACGGCGTCGCCGGCCCATGCCGTGTAGCCGACGTTCAGCACGCAGGCCAGCGCCATGATGCCGTAGCCGAGGCGGCGCATGGTGGCCGGCGCGATCTTCGACGCGCGCTTGCCGCCCCAGGCCGAGCCGATCACCATGCCGCTGATCAGCGGGATGAACATCCAGGCGAACGCGGTCTCCGGCAGGTGCAGGATCTCCATCACGAAGTTGGCGGCCGAGCCGATGTACAGCGACAGCCCGCCGAAGGCCAGGCCGACAGCCAGCGACAGCAGCAGGAACTGCGGGTGGCCGAGCACTTTCAGGTAGTTGCGCGCGATGGCCATGCCGTGGAAGGCGTGGCGCTTCTCGCGCGGCAGGCTTTCGTCGAGCAGCTTCCAGCAGGCCAGCAGCATCGCGGCGCCGAACAGCGCCAGGAACACGAAGGTCGCGCGCCAGCCGAAGGCGACGTGCAGCCAGCCGCCCAAGATCGGGGCGATCGCCGGCGCCAGGCCGAACACCATCATGATGTGCGACATGATGCGCTGGGCGTCGGCGCCGCTGAAGCGGTCCTGCACGATGGCCTGGCCGATCACCGAGCCGGCGCCGGCCGACAGGCCCTGCAGCGCGCGGAACACCAGCAGCCAGCCGAAGGTCGGCGCCATCGCGGCGCCCGCCGAGGCCAGCGTGTACACCGCCAGCGCCACCAGGATCACCGGACGGCGGCCGAAGGAATCGGACAGCGTCCCGTAGAACAGCATCATGAAGGCGAAGGTGAACAGGAAGACGCTCAGGGTCTGCTGGACCGCGACCGGGCCGACTTCGAACGCGCGGCCGATCGCCGGGATCGAGGGCAGATAGGTGTCGATGGCCAGTGCGCCCACCATGCCGAGGCAGGCCAGGACCACGGTCAACACTCTCTGCGTCTGGATTTGAGGATGCATACGCAATGCCTTTCAAGAACTCGGCACTGCACCATGCGACGGCCGAAGGACGAGATTGTAGCGGCAATCCGTCCTGCCGTTCCGGCAAGGCATGAAACGGCGCGCCGCCCGGGTTGCCGGCGCGCCGCGAAAAAGGCCGCGCGGCTTACGGGCGGTACAGCGACATGCCGAAGCGCTCGGTGCGCGGCATCCAGTTGCCCTGGTAGTCGGCCGACACCAGCACGCGCTCGGCGCGGCCGACCAGCAGCTTGCGCGGCACCATGCCGATCACGCGCGAGTCTGCGCTGTTGTCGCGGTTATCGCCCAGCATCAGGTACTGGCCCTGGGGCACCGTCACCGGCGGGAAGGTGTTGGGCGCGACCACGCCCGGAATCAGCTGGATGTGGCGGCGGCGGTGCTCCCCGGCCGGCGTGCCCATGATCTCGGCCACCTGCACGGCGCGCAGCGCGGTGCCGCCGATCGAGTCCATCGACTCCTCGACCAGCTTGTAGTCGGCGCCCTTGCCGTTGATGTAGAGGCGCTCGTTGCGCATTTCGACCACGTCGCCGGGCAGCGCCACCACGCGCTTGATCAGCAGCGTGCCGTCGCGCGGCGAGTGGAAGGTGACGATGTCGCCGCGCTGCGGCTCGCCCAGGCGCGCCAGCACCATGTCGGTGAGCGGCACCTTCAAGTCGAAAGCCATGCGGTTGACCAGCACCACATCCCCTTCCAGCAGGTTGGGATGCATGGACGCCGAGGGGATCGGATTCCAGTCGGCGACCGCGGTGCGGAATACGCCGAACAGCACCAGGAAGGCGATGAAGCCTTTGTTGTAGCGCACCCAGTTTTTCACCGCCGGTCTCCTCAATGGTTGGTCGTCGCCGAATTTATACGCTGTATTGATGGGCCGATGCTTAGCAGAAGATTAAAAGCCATGTATGCATGCCCGCCCTGCCCTTTGCGTTCTGCGTTCTGCATGCCGCTTAATGCGGCGACTGCGTCGGCCTGAACGCATACCAGCAGCCCACCAGCACCGGCAGCGCCAGCACGGCCACCGACACCAGGTCCCAGATGCCGTCCGCCACCAGCCCCACCAGCAGCCCGATCACGGTCAGGACGCCCAGCACGACCGGCATGGCCCAGATCTGGCGGTTGGTCTTCATCACAGTTTGCCTTCGCGCGCGAGCACCGGCGCGGCGCCTGCCGACGCGCTTGTCGCCTGCTTCTTGGCCGCCTTCGCCGCGCGTCCGCGCTTGAACCACAGGTACAGGCCGCTGCCCAGCACCACGATGGTCGCCACGTCGAGCAGCGCCCACAGGAACTGCATGCCGGCGCCGCCATAGTCGCCGAAGTGCAGCGGCTGCGAGACCAGCAGCGCGGTCAGGTACCACGGCAGCTTGCGGCGGTCGGTGATCGCGGCGGTCTGGGCGTCGACCAGCACCGGCTTGTACAGGCGCGAAGTCAGCGCCTGGTCGCCGTGCATGTAGACGCCGTAGTGGTGCGGGCTGGCGAAGGGCGTGCCCGGGAAGGCGACGAAGCCGACCTTCATGCCCGGCTCGGCGGCCTCGGCGCGCGCGATCGTGGTCTGCATCGACGCCAGTCGGGTCGGCATCGGCTGGCCCTGGTAGGGCCTGGTCATCTCGGCGATCTCGGTCACCTGCCACACCTTCAGCAGCACGTCGGACAAGGTATTGATGACGCCGGTAGCACCCACCATCAGGGCCCATACCAGCGTCACGATGCCGAGCAGGTTGTGCATGTCCAGCCATTTCAGGCGCGCGGTGCGGCCGTGGCGCACGGTGCCGAAGTCGAGCTTGCGCATGAACGGCGCGTACAGCGCCACGCCGGAGACGATCGCCACCAGCAGCAGTAATCCCATGAAGCCGAGGAACAGCTTGCCCCAAGTGCCGGCGAACAGATCGACGTGCAGGTGGAACATCAGCGACATGAAACCGCCGCCTTCGATCGGCGGCTCGGCGATGAACCTGGCGGTGCGGGCATCGATGGCGATCGACTTGAAGTGCTCGTCGTTCGGATGGTCGCCCAGGGTCAGGTTCCAGATCGCCGGCTCGTCGAGCTCCTGCGACATGTACATCATGATCTTGTTGGGATACAGGGCCTTGCCGGCGGCGATCACGCGGTCCAGGTCGGCGCGCGGGGTGTCGGCCGGCATGGCCGGCGCTTCCACGTCGTTGCCCAGCAGGTGGCCGATTTCATGGTGGTAGATCAGCGGCAGGCCGGTCAGGCACAGCAGCAGCATGAACACGGTGCAGACCAGGCTGCTCCACTTGTGGATCCAGGACCAGCGGCGGACGTTGACAGGGGACATGGGGCGAAAAGCGGGCGGCAGGGAGCGGTCGAGCCCAGATAATAATAGTTCTCATTTACTTAGGCAAGGCGCAGCCGCTATAATGAGAATTATTCTCATCAATAACAAGAATTGCAATGAAGAAGCGCACTCCTCTCACGTCCCCGCTGTCCCTGACCCCGATCGCCTTCGGCGCCCTGCTGCTGGCGGCCGGCGCTGCCACGGCCCAGACTGCCGCGCAGTCCACCGACACCGCGCCGGGAACCATCGCCACCGTCGTGGTCAACGCCTCGGCCGACGCGTCGGCCCAGGGCCTGCCGCCCGCCTACGCCGGCGGCCAGGTGGCGCGCGGCGGCCGCGTCGGCCTGCTGGGCAACGTCGACATGATGGACACCCCGTTCAACACCACCAACTACACCGCCGCCCTGATCCAGGACCAGCAGGCGCGCAGCGTGGCGGACGTGGTGCAGAACGACCCGTCGGTGCGGGTGGCGCGCGGCTTCGGCAATTACCAGGAGCTGTACGTCATCCGCGGCTTTGCCGTGAACTCGGACGACATGGCCTGGAACGGCCTGTACGGCCTGCTGCCGCGCCAGTTCGTGGCCTCCGAGCTGCTCGAGCGCGTGGAAGTCTTCCGCGGCGCCAACAGCTTCGTCAACGGCGCGGCGCCGGGCGGCGGCGGCATCGGCGGCATGATCAACCTGGTGCCCAAGCGCGCCCCGAACGCGCCGCTGAACCAGGTGACCGTGGGCGCCGACAGCGGCGGGCAGCTGTTCGGCGCCTTCGACGTCGCGCGCCGCTTCGGCGAAGGCGACCGCGCCGGCATCCGCGTCAACGCGGTGCGCCGCCAGGGCGATACCGCGGTCGACCGCGAAGGACGCGACCTGTCGGTGCTGTCGCTCGGCCTGGATTACCGCGGCACCAACTACCGCCTGTCGGCCGACCTCGGCTACCAGGACCACCAGCTGACGGCGCCGCGTCCGAGCGTGACCATCGGCACGGCACTGGACGGCAGTTCGCTGCGCGTGCCGGCCACGCCCGACGCCGACAGCAACTTCGCGCAGAGCTGGACCCGCTCCAACGAGCGCGACACCTTCGGCAGCCTGCGCGCCGAAGTCGACCTGGCCCCGAACGTGGTGGCCTGGGGTGCGTTCGGCGCCCGCACCAGCCACGAGTTCAACGCGCTGGCCTCGCCCACCACCACCGACAACAGCGGCAACGCCAGCTTCTACCGCTTCGACAATGCGCGCGACGACAATATCCGCACCGGCGAGATCGGCGTGCGCGGTACCTTCCGCACCGGTAGCGTCGGCCACACGCTGAGCGCGACCGCCTCCGGCTGGCAGCTCGAGTCGCGCAACGCCTATGGCCTGAGCGGCAGCTGGAACGGCAACCTGTACAAGCTGGCCGACGTCGCCGCGCCCGCCTTCACCTTCACCGGCAACGACCTCGACGCGCCGGCCCTGACCCAGAAGACCCTGCTGTCGAGCGTCGCGGTGGCCGACACCCTGTCGCTGCTGGACGAGCGCCTGCTGGTCACCCTCGGCGTGCGCCGCCAGAACATCAAGGACGTCGGCTACAACTACTACTCGGCCTTCGGCGCCAACCACGACGAGAATTCGCGCTACGACAGCAGCGCCAACACGCCGATGGCCGGCATCGTCTACAAGCCGCTGAAGAACCTGTCGCTGTACGCGAACTACATCGAAGCGCTGCAGAAAGGCACGGTGGTGACCAACAGCGGCGCCGTCACCTACGCCAACAACGGCGAAGTGCTCGCCCCTTACACCTCGCGCCAGAAGGAAATCGGCGCCAAGTACGACGCCGGCAGGTACGGCGTCAGCGCCGCGCTGTTCACGACCTCGCAGCCGACCGTGTACGCCGTGAACAACGTGCTCGGCACCAACGGCGAGCAGCGCAACCGCGGCCTGGAACTGTCGGTGTTCGGCACCCCCACCAAGGGGCTGCGCCTGCTGGGCGGCCTGACCCTGCTCGACACCGAGCAGCGCAAGACCGCCGGCGGCCTCTACGAAGGCAACGACGCGATCGGCGTGCCGAAGACCCAGCTGAACCTGGGCCTGGACGCGGACGTGCCGCAAGTGCCCGGCCTGTCGCTGAACGCGCGCGCCGTGTACACCTCGACCCAGTACGCGGACGCCGCCAACAGCCAGCAACTGCCGTCGTGGACGCGCCTGGACATCGGCGCCAGCTACCTGACCCGCATCCTGGACCGCGACGTGACCCTGCGTGCGCGGGTCGACAACCTGGCCGACCGCAGCTACTGGGCGTCGGCGGGCGGGTATCCGGGATCGGGGTATCTGGTGCTGGGTTCGCCGCGCACCGTGAGTGTGTCGGCATCGGTCGATTTCTGAGCGACAGTTCAGCCGTAGGGTGGGCACCCCGTGCCCACGCGGAAGCCGGCGTCACGCATACATTCGCGTGGGCACGGGGTTCCCACCCTACGCGATTCGATATTCTCCCGGGTTGCAGCCCGTCACCCCAGCGCAATCCGCGTGGCAATCCCCACCCAGACAGCCAGCGCCACCAGCGCCAGGCAGGCCGCATACCCCAGCAAGGCCTGCCCCCGCTCCCCTTCCCCGCGGCTGCGCACCAGATAATACGGAATCGCCCCCGGCGTGAACGCCGCCACCCCGACGCTCAGCCAGCGCGAGCGCGCGAAGCCGCGCGCATCGCTGTCGGACCGGTACCACAGGAAGCACAGGTAGCTCACCGCCATGCCGGCCAGCAGGTGCAATCCGTCGCGGTCCGGCGCCGCGCACTCCAGCAGCCCGGTGCCCGCCATCACCACCCCTACCCAGCACAGCGTGCGCATGTGGCTCATCACGGCTCCCGGCGTCAATCCCGAACTGGAAAACGACCAGTCTAGAGATTCCACCGAGCAACCATTTGGCGACGGTCAGGCGTGGAGGCCTACTTTTGCGTCTTCACAATCTGCAGCGCGCTGGCAATCAAGCCGCTCATGTCGCCCAGGTCGGCCGGCACGATGATCGAATTATTCGTCTTGGCCAGCTTGCCGAATGCATCGACGTAATGCTCCGCCACGCGCAGGTTGACGGCGTCCAGGCCGCCCGGGCTGCGGATCGCGTCGCCCACCTGGCGCAGCGCGGCGGCGCTGGCGTCGGCCAGCGCCACGATGGCCGAGGCTTCACCCTGGGCGCGGTTGATGGCGGCTTGGCGCTCGCCTTCCGAGCGGGCGATCGCCGCTTCGCGTTCGCCGCTGGCGATGTTGATCTGTTCCTGGCGCCGGCCCTCCGATGCCGCGATCAGCGCGCGCTTCTCGCGCTCGGCGGTGATCTGGCGCTGCATCGCATGCAGGATTTCGGCCGGCGGCGTCAGGTCCTTGATCTCGTAGCGCAGCACCTTCACGCCCCAGTTGGCGGCCGATTCGTCGATCGCGTTGACGATGGTGGTGTTGATGTGGTCGCGCTCCTCGAAGGTCTTGTCCAGTTCCATCTTGCCGATCACCGAACGCAGCGTGGTCTGGGCCAGCTGGGTGATCGCCTGGATGTAGTTCGAGGAGCCGTAGGAGGCGCGCATGGCATCGGTCACCTGGAAGTACAGGATGCCGTCCACCTGCAGCTGGGTGTTGTCCCTGGTAATGCAGACCTGGGGCGGCACGTCGAGCGGGATCTCCTTCAGGCTGTGCTTGTAGGCGATGCGGTCGATGAAGGGCACGACGATGTTCAGGCCCGGCGCCAGCGTGGCGTGGTACTTGCCGAGACGTTCGACCACCCAGGCATGCTGCTGGGGCACGACGTTGATGGTCTTGACGACGAAGACCAGGGCGACGATGAAGATCACCAGCGCGACGGTACCGAATGAGAATTCCATGAGCTCCTCTTATGAATGGCTTGTTCGATGAAGACTGTCCGATGCATCAGGCGTCGGCCACCACCAGCCGGCTGCCCTGCACCGCGACGATGCGGAAGTCGCCCGCGCGCGCGGTCGCGCCCTGCCCCAGCTCGACGTCCCACAGCGCGCCGCGGTACATCACGCGCGCGCGGCCGTTGTCCCAGGCCGGCACCATGACGTGCTGGCCGATGTCGAGGTTGACGTTGCGGTCGCGGTTGGCGTCCTGGCCCTCGCGGCCGGCGCGGCCGAAGCGCGAGCGGTGCAGCAGCCCGGTGGCCAGCACGCCGACCACGCCGGCGACGATCGCCTGCGCCGGCAGTGCGGCCCCGGCCAGCGCCGCCAGGCCGCCTGCTGCCAGGCCGATCGCGATCATCAACAGGTAAAAGGTCCCGGTGAACAATTCCAGGATCACGAGCACGCCGGCCGCGGCCAGCCAGCCGATCCAGTCAGCCATGGTCTCCTCCTTGTTAAAATCAAAAGCCCCCGGCTCCCGCAAAGGGCGACGAGGGCTTCACTGCGCTATGCAGATCGTCGATGATGGTGTCTGGAAAATAAAGCATTGCATTCAGTGTAACGCGTTGCGGCCCGTAGTCAACATATGCACTTGCAAAGATGGCAACTCAGCAGCCGACGGTTATGCCTGACCGGCGACCGCTGTTCAATAAAACCATCAAATCCGGCCGCATCTGCGATACCATTAAGCAACTCGGCGCTGGAAGCCGGGCCCTGCCATGTTCGCCGCGATGTTCCCCTGCTCACCTCTTTCGAAGCCGCTGCGATGCTGAGCGCCGCCAGCCTGCTTCTCGTCATGATGGCCCTGTCGGCCGTGATGCTGCTGGTGCTGTCCTCGCTGGCGCACAGCGGCGCCCGCGGCATCCGCGAATGGCTGGGCGCCAACGGCCTGGCGGTGGCGGCGCTGCCGCTGTTCGCCGCGCGCGGCCATATCCCGGATGTGCTGTCGATCGAACTGGCCAACACGCTCCTGATCGGCACCTCGGTCATGATGCTGGCGGGCTTCCGGCGCCACCTCGGCCGCAGCGTGCCGTGGCCCGCACTGGGCGCCTGCACCGTGGCCGGCGCCGCCACGATCGCCGCGCTGCACTACGGTCACGATTCGACCGCGCTGCGCATCGTCGCCATGTCGGTCGTGCATGCCGGCCTGTGCCTGGCGATGGGCGTTGCCGTGGCACGCGCGCTGCCGGCGGCACCGCGCCGCTATCCGTATCTGTTCACGATCGCGGCCGCGTTCGGCGTGAGCGCCGGCATGATCGCGCGCGGCGCCGCCTACCTGGCCCAGGCCGAAGGCTGGATGCCGCCGATCGACGAGCCGACTCTCGGGCTGGTGTTCTTCTCGCTGGGCACCCTGTGCATGCCGGCGCTGACGCTGGGCGCGGTGATGATGGCGAACGCCGAGATCATCGCCCGCGCCACCTATGCGGCGGACCACGACCACCTTACCGGCGCACCGTCGCGGCGCGCCTTCTTCGCGGCCGCCGAACGCGAACGCGCACGCAGCGGACGCACGGCGGCGCCGATGTCGCTGCTGCTGTTCGATGTCGACCACTTCAAGCGCGTCAACGATACCTGGGGCCACGCGGTCGGCGACCGGGTGCTGGTGGAGATCGTGGCGCGCACCCGCAATGCGCTGCGCGGCCAGGACCTGTGCGGACGCCTGGGCGGCGAGGAATTCGCCGCGCTGCTGCCGGACACCGGCCCCGCCACCGCGCTGCAGGCGGCCGAACGCCTGCGCGTGGCGCTGCAGCGCTCGGCGCAGGATGCGCAGGTGGCCGGCGGCGCCGGTGTTCCGTATACGGTCAGCATCGGGGTCGCCACCCTGGCGCCGGGCGAAACCGTGGCCGGCCTGCTGTCGCGCGCCGACCTGGCGCTGTACGCGGCCAAGGCAGCGGGAAGGAACCGGGTCATGGCCGCGCCGGCCACGCAGGACCCGGACCGGCTGCGCGCCTGAACGGCGCGGAAGAGCGGCGCGTCAGTCGGCTTTGTTGGCGTGCCGCGAGACCACCGCGCCCACCGCATCGCTGGCCGGCGCAGTGCAGCTGCGGGTGCAGCGCTGGAACGCGGTATCGCAGGCGCCGGTGCGCGTTTCGCGGCGGTACTGGTCGCCGCTGCGTTCCAGCGCGCCATTGTCGCTCGAGCGCACCTGGGTCTGGGCGGCGCGGGCGAACGGGTTCTTGTCGGACGTCTCGGTGGCAGCGAACGCCGCTTCGCGCTTTTCCGTGGTCTTGACACTCGCCAGGCACTGGTTCTTGTCGGAGGCGCACATCGATTTGCAGAAGGCCGGATCGTCGGCCAAGGCGGTGCCGGACAGGCCGGCCAGGATCAGCAATACGGCAAGACGTTTCATCATCATCCTCTGAGAACGACCCGCCGCGTCGAGGCTGTCGGGTTTCTCAAAGCATAATGCATAAGAATCTTGCGTCAAGTCATTGTTACAACGCTGCAACCCGGTCCGGGTCGCCGCCGGCCATGCCCGTCGATGCAAAAAAACCCCGGCGCCTTGCGGCGGCCGGGGTTTCCTCAAGCATCAGCCAAGCATTACCTGGCTGCCAGCTTTTGCCAGGTATCGACCACCGAGTCCGGGTTCAGCGACATCGACTCGATGCCCTGCTCCACCAGCCATTCGGCGAAGTCCAGGTTGTCGGACGGCCCCTGGCCGCAGATGCCGACGTACTTGCCCTGCTTCAGGCAGGCCTTGATGGCCAGGCTGAGCATGGCCTTCACGGCCGGGTCGCGCTCGTCGAAGTCCTTGGCCAGCAGCTCCATGCCGGAGTCGCGGTCCAGGCCCAGGGTCAGCTGGGTCAGGTCGTTGGAGCCGATCGAGAAGCCGTCGAAGTATTCCAGGAACTGCTCGGCCAGGATGGCGTTGGACGGCACTTCGCACATCATGATGACGCGCAGGCCGTTCTCGCCGCGCTTCAAGCCGTACTTGCCCAGCAGGCCGATGACCTTCTCGGCCTGGCCCAGGGTACGCACGAACGGGATCATGATCTCGACGTTGGTCAGGCCCATTTCTTCGCGCACGCGCTTCATGGCGATGCATTCCATCTCGAAGGCTTCGGCAAAGTCCTCGGCCAGGTAGCGCGCGGCGCCGCGGAAGCCCAGCATCGGGTTTTCCTCGTCCGGCTCGTAGCGCGAGCCGCCGATCAGCTTCTTGTACTCGTTCGACTTGAAGTCGGACAGGCGCACGATGACCGGCTTCGGCCAGAACGCGGCGGCGATGGTCGCCACGCCTTCGGCCAGCTTGTCGACGTAGAAGGCGCGCGGCGAGGCGTGGCCGCGGGCCACCGATTCGACCGCCTTCTTCAGGTCGGCGTCGATGTTCGGGTACTCGAGGATGGCCTTCGGGTGCACGCCGATGTTGTTGTTGATGATGAACTCGAGACGCGCCAGGCCGACGCCGCCGTTCGGCACCGACTGGAAGTCGAAGGCCAGCTGCGGGTTGCCGACGTTGAGCATGATCTTGGTCTTGATCGGGGGCAGCTCGCCGCGCACGGTTTCCGTGACTTCGGTTTCCAGCAGGCCGTCGTAGATGCGGCCTTCGTCGCCTTCGGCGCACGAGACGGTGACGAAGGTGCCGTCCTTGAGCACGTCGGTGGCGTCGCCGCAGCCGACCACGGCCGGCACGCCCAGCTCACGCGCGATGATCGCCGCGTGGCAGGTGCGGCCGCCGCGGTTGGTGACGATCGCCGAGGCGCGCTTCATGACCGGTTCCCAGTTCGGATCGGTCATGTCGGCCACCAGCACGTCGCCCGGCTGCACGCGTTCCATTTCCGACGGGTCGGTAATGACGCGCACCGGACCGGCGCCGATCTTCTGGCCGATCGCGCGGCCCGAGGTCAGCACGGTGCCGGTGCCCTTCAGCTGGAAGCGCTGCTGGGCATCGGTGGCTTTCTGCTGCGACTTCACGGTTTCCGGACGCGCCTGCAGGATGTACAGCTTGCCGTCGCGGCCGTCCTTGCCCCACTCGATGTCCATCGGACGGCCGTAGTGCTTCTCGATGATGACCGCGTACTTGGCCAGCTCGACCACTTCGTCGTCGGTGAGGGAGTAGCGGTTGCGCTGCTCGACCGGCACGTCGACGGTCTGCACCGAGCGGCCGGCCTTGGCTTCCTTGGTGAATTCCATCTTGATCAGCTTGGAGCCGATGTTCTTGCGGATCACCGGCTTCTTGCCCTGTTCGAGCATCGGCTTGTGGACGTAGAACTCGTCCGGGTTCACCGCGCCCTGCACCACGGTCTCGCCCAGGCCGTAGCTGGAGGTGACGAACACCACGTCCTTGAAGCCGGACTCGGTGTCGATGGTGAACATGACGCCGGCCGCGCCGGTGTCGGAACGCACCATGCGCTGCACGCCGGCCGACAGCGCGACTTCGGCGTGGGTGAAGCCCTTGTGCACGCGGTACGAAATGGCGCGGTCGTTGTACAGCGAGGCGAACACGTGCTTCATGGCTTCCAGCACGTTGTCGATGCCGACCACGTTGAGGAAGGTTTCCTGCTGGCCGGCGAAGGACGCGTCCGGCAAGTCTTCGGCGGTGGCCGAGGAACGCACCGCGAACGACATCTCGACTTCGGAATCGGCGACCAGGCGCTCGTAGAATTCGCGGATCTCCTGTTCCAGGCGCGGCTGGAACGGGGTCTCGACGATCCACTGGCGGATCTCGGCGCCGGCCGCGGCCAGCGCGCGCACGTCGTCGACGTCCAGGCTTTCCAGTCGCAGCGCGATGCGCTGGCCGAGCGACGGACCGCCGTCGGCGCTGTGGCGCAGGAAGTCACGGAACGCATCGGCCGTGGTGGCGAAGCCGCCCGGCACGCGCACGCCGGCTTCGGCCAGCTGGCTGATCATCTCGCCGAGCGAGGCGTTCTTGCCGCCGACCGACTCGACGTCGGTCATGCGCAGTTGCTCGAAGGGCGCGACGTACACGCCCTCGTTCGCTTGTGGATCGGGTACCTCAGTTGGCCTATTCAGTGCTGCGGTAGACAGGTTAGTCATGATAAAACACCTTCTTTGATGATGGAAATCTGTGCGGCCGGCTGGCACCCGCGGTTTTCTTGTTATTCTTCGCGTTGCAGAGCCGATCCAATGATCGTTGCCGAGCATTTTACCGCGCTCCGCGGCAATGCACCGTGTGACGCCTGCAACTTTGTCATCATATTATCAAAAAGGCACCATGACCTCCGACACTCCAAGCGCGCCTGGCGCGCCGCGCACCGTTTTCTTCGTTTCCGACGGCACCGGCATCACGGCGGAAACCTTCGGCCACGCGGTGCTGAGCCAGTTCGAGATGCGCTTCCGCCAGATCCGCCTGCCCTTCATCGATACCATCGAGAAAGCGTACGAGGCGGCGCGCCGCATCAACGAGGTCGCGCTGACCACCGGCGAGCGCCCGATCGTGTTCTCGACCCTGGTCAAGCACGACCTGTCGAGCGTGATCCGCGCCGCGCAGGGCATGCACATGGACCTGTTCCAGACCTTCGTCGCGCCGCTCGAGCAGGAACTCAACGTCAAGTCGACGCACACCATCGGCCGCATCCACAACGTGGTCGACACCGAGGAATACAAGAACCGCATCGAAGCGATCAATTTCTCGCTGGCGCACGACGACGGCCAGTCGCACAAGAACCTGGCCGATGCGGACGTGATCCTGGTCGGCGTCTCGCGCTCCGGCAAGACCCCGACCAGCCTGTATCTCGCCATGCAATACGGGATCAAGGCCGCCAACTACCCCTTGATTCCGGACGACTTCGAACGCGGCAAGCTGCCCAGCGCCCTGCCCCAGTTCAAGCACAAGCTGTTCGGTCTGACGATCACGCCGGAACGCCTGGCCGAGATCCGCAACGAGCGCCGCGCCGGCAGCAAGTACGCGTCGATCGAGAACTGCCGCTACGAGGTGAACGAGGCCGAGATGCTGATGCGGCGCGAGGGGATCCGCTGGCTGTCGTCGACCACCAAGTCGATCGAGGAAATCTCGACCACGATTCTGCAGGAGATCAAGCCGGACCGGCGGGAGTATTAAAGCCTGCGGCCGAGGGGTTAGAGCCCGGTTCACGCGGGTGGGCTCTGACCCCGGTGTTCAGTGACGGCGCGTCCGAATCGACTACTCGCGCAACTTGGATTCCCGCCTGCGCGGGAATGACGTTTTGAAGGTAGCGCCTAGAAAAACAAGCGCCAATCTTCCAGCCAACCCGGAAACGCCTCGGCCTCCATCGGATTGGCAATGTGATACCCCTGCGCATAGGTGCACCCCAGCTGCTGCAGGAAGTCCCAGTCCTGGCGCGTTTCCACGCCCACCGCGCACGACATGCGGTCCAGGCTGTGCGCCAGTCCCAGGCAGGACTTCAGCACCGTGCCGAGCGGGCGCTTCTTGGACGCGCCGTCGACGAAGGAACGGTCGATCTTGAGTTCCGAGAACGGAATCCGCGCCAGCAGCTGCAGGTTGGAGCGGCCGGTGCCGTAGTCGTCGATCGCCAGCCCGAAGCCCATCATGCGCAGGCGCACCAGGCGTTCGATGAAGTCGACGTCGAAGTCGAGGATCGCGGTTTCCGTCATCTCGAAGGTGAGATAGTCGGGCATCACGCCATGGCGCTTCATGCACGAGGCGATCTGGCGCACGAAGTTCGGATGGGCCAGCGTGGCCGGCGCCAGGTTCAGCGAAATCGAGATCGGGATGCCGCGATCGTGGAACTTGCGGCAGCGTTCGACCGACAGCTCGATCATGGTCCAGTCGAGGAAGTCGACCCGGTTGTTCTGCTGCAGCGCTTCGATGAAGGCGGCCGGACCCAGCACGCCGTGCTCGGGATGGCGCCAGCGCGCGAAGGTTTCCAGGCCCGTGACCTGGCCGGTGGCGAGTTCGATCTTGGGCTGGAAGAAGGGTTCGAACTGGCGTTTCTGCAGGCCGACGCCGACCTCGGCGAAGCTGAAGCTCGGCCCCGGCGTGGCCGGCGGCGTGGGCAGCGGCGGCTGGTAATTGTCGAGCGGTGCCTTGAGCTTGGCGGCGCTGACCGGCTTGGCGACGGTGCCCAGCAGGTCGACCCCGTGCGCCTGCACCAGCGTCTCGACCGAGAACAGCACGCCCGGCGGCTGGTCGCCGGTGACGATCACGCGCACGCTGGATTGCAGCGCGGCGATCGCGCGCAGCAGCTCCATGCCGTCCATGCCGCCCAGGCGCAGGTCGATGATGGCCACGTCGATCTTCGGACTGAAGCCGGCCTGCAGGGTGCGCAGCGCCATCGGGGCATCCGGCACCTCGGTAACGCGGCTGGCGCCGAGCTGGGCGAGCGCCGCCACCAGCGCGCGGCGCTGGATCGGGTCGGCTTCCGCCACCAGGAAGTGCAAATGCTGCATGTGCGCGATGTCCATCTGTTTCTTTATTCCACTAGAGCAAGTACGAAGCGTAACCTGAACAGCGGACGGCGTCCATGTTTAGCGCACGCTCAGCGCAGCTGCTGTTGCCTCATTTGCTCGAAAAAACACACTGCGGCGCAGGCGGCCACGTTCAGCGACTCGACCTGCCCCGCATGCGGCACCGCGACCCGGCGCGTGGCCAGCTCGAGCAGCTCGTTTGAGACGCCCTGCCCTTCGTGGCCGAGCACCCAGGCCGCCGGCTGGCGCAGGTCGATGTCGTACAGGCGCTCGCTGGCGTAGCCGCTGGTGGCCAGTACCGGGATGCGCGCGCCACGCACCAGGGCCGGCAGGTCGACGTTCTCGAAGATCTCCAGCACGAAGTGGGCACCCATGGCGGCGCGCAGCACCTTGGGCGACCAGCAGAACGCGGTGCCGGCGCTGCAATACACCTGTTTGATGCCGGCGGCGCCGGCGCTGCGCAGGATCGAGCCGACGTTGCCCGGGTCCTGCACGCCGTCCAGCAGCACCGCCGACACGGTCAGCAGCGCCGGCTGGCGGGGGCGCGGGGTGGCGACCAGGAACACCAGATTGACGCCATGCTCGACCTGGCTGATGGCGCCGAACAGCGCATCCGGCAGCGCCGTCACCGGGGCGCCGGCAGCTTCGGAGCGCGCCACGATGGCCGCGACTTCCGGGTTGGCCAGCGCACCTTCCGACACCACCGCATGCAGCGGCGCGCCGTTCAGGTCGAGCCAGCTCTGGCACAGGTGCACGCCGTCCAGCAGGCTCTGGCCGGCCTTGCGGCGCGCTTGCGAACTGGTGGCCAGCGCCTTGAGTTCCTTGTAAAACGCGTTGTCGCGCGAACTGATGCTCTTCATGCGGCCGCGCTTTCAAACAGGTCGGGCTCCAGCAGCGCGCGTACCGGCGCGAACGAACGGCGATGCACCGGACACGGGCCGTGCAGGCGCAGCCGTTCCAGGTGCAGCGCGGTCGAGTAGCCCTTGTGCTGGTCGAAGGCATACTGCGGATAGGCTTCGTGCAGCGCCACCAGCGCGGCGTCGCGCGCGGTCTTGGCCAGGATCGAGGCGGCCGAGATCGCATGCACCTTGTCGTCGCCCTCCACCACCGCATGGGCGCGGATGCTGCTGACGGTGAACTGCGGGCAGCGGTTGCCGTCGATCAGCGCGATGGTCGGAAGCAGGTGCAGCGCTTCCACCGCGCGCCGCATCGCCAGCATGGTCGCCTGCAGGATGTTGATGCTGTCGATCTCGTGGTGCGAGCATTCCGCCACGGCCCAGGCCAGCGCATGCTCCTTGATGATCGGCGCCAGCTCGTCGCGGCGCGCCTCGGTCAGCTTCTTGGAGTCGCGCAGGCCTTCGATCGGACGGCTGGGGTCCAGGATCACGGCGGCGGCGTACACCGGGCCGGCCAGCGGGCCGCGTCCGGCCTCGTCCACGCCGCAGACGATGTCCTCGAGCGTGAACGGGCGGTTCCTGGCCGGCAGGCCGGGGTAGAAATCGAACTTCTTCTTTCTCATCTTGTTTTACCTATCACCTGCACGCATGACTTTTAATACAGCGTCCGCGCTCAGCGTCGCGCTGTCGCGCAGCAGGCTGTGATGCATGTCCGTGAAGCGCTGCTGCAAACGCGTCCGGTTGTTCTCGTCGGTCAGCTGGTACCACAGCGCCTCGGCCAGCGCCTCGGGCGTGGCCGCGTGCTGCAGGAATTCCGGCACCACGAAGTCGCGCGCCAAAATGTTCGGCAATCCGATCCACGGCAGATAGCCCATGTGGCGGATGATCATCCACTCGGCCGGCAGCACCTTGTAGGCGATCACCATCGGCTTCTTGAACAGCGCCACTTCCAGCGTCGCCGTGCCCGAGGCCGCCAGCACCGCGTCGGCGGCGGCGATGCAGTCGTGCGACTGGCCGTCGACCAGCGTCAGGGGCACATCCTGCAGCCCCGCCTGCGCCGTCAGATGCATAAAATACGCCTTTTGGCGCTCGCCGGCCATCGGCGCGATGAAGCGGACGGTCTTGTCGCATGCCGCCAGCAGCTGCACCGTGCGCACGAAGGGCTCGGTCAGGTACTTGATTTCCGACATGCGGCTGCCCGGCATGACGGTCACCACGCGCGCATCGACGGGCATGCCGAGTGCGCGCCGCGCCGCCGCCACGTCGGGCGCCAGCGGGATGGCCTCCGCCAGCGGGTGGCCGATGTAGGTCGCCGGCACGCCGGCCTGGCGGTACAGTTCTTCCTCGAACGGGAAGATCAGCAGCATGTGCGAGACCGCGCGCTGGATCTTCTTGATGCGCCCTCCGCGCCAGGCCCAGATCTGCGGCCCGACGAAGTGCAAGGTCGGGATGCCGCCGGCGCGCAGCTGCTCTTCCAGGCCGAGGTTGAAGCCGGGGTAGTCGGCACCGATGAAGGCGGCCGGCTTTTCGCGCAGCAGGCGGTCGCGCAGCGTGTTCTGGATGCCCTTCAGCTCGCGGTAGCGCAGCAGCACCGGCAGCAGGCCGCGCACGGTCAGGGTCTCCATCGGCACGTCGGACTGCAGGCCCTGCTCGCGCATGCGCGGGCCGCCGATGCCGGAAAACTGCACCCCCGGCAGGCGCGGCCCGAGGCCGGCCATCAGCTTCGCGGCCAGCAGGTCGCCGGACACCTCGCCGGCCACCAGCGCCAGCGAAGCAGGCCGTGTGGCGTCAGCGGACGATGCCACGGGTCGTGGTGCCGAGGAATTCGCGCATCGCGCGGATCTGCGGTGCTGCCTCCGGCGATGCCGCTTCCTCTTCCGCCAGCTTGGCCTTGGCTTCTTCCAGCGTCAGGCCGGAGCGGTAGATGTGCTTGTAGGCGGTGCGCAGGCCGTTGATCTGCTCGCGCGTAAAGCCGCGGCGCTTCAGGCCCTCGATGTTGATGCCGTGCGCCTCGGCCGGGTTGCCCGACACCAGCACGAACGGCGGCACGTCCTGGGTCAGGCTGGTGTACATGCCGATGAAGGCATGCGCGCCGATCTTGCAGAACTGGTGCACGCCGCAGTAGCCGGACAGGATCGCCCAGTCGCCGACATGCACGTGGCCGGCCAGCTGGGCGTTGTTCGAGAAGATCGTGTTGCTGCCCACGCGGCAGTCGTGCGCCAGGTGGGTGTAGGCCGACATCCAGTTGTCGTCGCCGAGCGAGGTCACGCCTTCGTCCTGCGCGGTGCCGGTGTTGAAGGTGCAGAATTCGCGGATCGTGTTGCGGTCGCCGATCTCCAGGCGGGTCGGCTCGCCGGCCCACTTTTTATCCTGCGGCTGGGCGCCCAGGGACGCGAACTGGAAGATGTGGTTGTCCTTGCCGATCGTGGTGTGGCCTTCGAGGACCACGTGCGGACCGACCCGGGTACCGGCATCGATGCGCACGTGCGGACCGATGATGGTGTAAGGCCCGACCTCGACCGAGCTGTCCAGCTCGGCCTTCGGGTCGACGATCGCGCTGGGGTGGATCTTGCTCATTACTGCCCCGCTGCCGCGCCGTTGGCCGCGCCGTTCGCCGCGCCGTTTGCCGATTCGTTGGCGCGGATGGTGCACATCAGGTCACCTTCCACCGCCACCTTGCCGTCGACGCTGGCGGTTGCCTTGTACTTCCAGATGCCGCGCGAGGTGCGCACGATCTCGACGGTCATGACCAGCTGGTCGCCCGGCTCGACCGGACGCTTGAAGCGCGCGTTGTCGATACCGACGAAGTAGACCACCGAGTTCTCGTCCGGCTTGACGTTCATGGTCATGAACGACAGGATCGCCGCGGTCTGGGCCAGCGCCTCGATCATCAGCACGCCCGGCATCACCGGCTTGTGCGGGAAGTGGCCGTTGAAGAACTCTTCGTTCACGGTCACGTTCTTGATGGCGGTGATTGTCTTGCCGATTTCGTAATCGACCACGCGGTCCACCAGCAGCAGCGGGTAGCGGTGCGGCAGGTATTCCTTGATCTCGTTGATGCCCAGGATCTTCGATGCGGTCTTGGCGTCGGTTGGTGCGGTGCTCGTTTCAGTGGTCATTTTTGTTCTGCTTGTTCCGTCAGTTGTTTGATCTGTTTTTCCAGCATGCGGATTTTCTCGCGCATCGTGGACAGGTTGCGCACGATGGCGGCGCTCTTTTCCCATTCCGCATTCTTGGCCAGCGGATAGAAGCCGGTGTACTGGCCCGGCTCGAGCACCGAACGCGACACCATGCTGCCCGAGGAGATGTGGACATTGTCCGCGATTTCCAGGTGGCCCAGCACCATCGCCGCGCCGCCGAAGGTGCAATTCTTGCCGATCTTGGCGCTGCCGGCTACCCCTACGCAGCCGGCCATCGCGGTGTTGGCGCCGATGTGGCAGTTGTGGCCGATCTGGATCTGGTTGTCGAGCTTGACGCCGTCTTCGATGACGGTGTCGGCCAGCGCGCCGCGGTCGACCGTGGTGTTGGCGCCGATGTCGACGTCGTCGCCCAGCAGCACGCGGCCGGTCTGCGGGATCTTGATGTAGACGCCGTTCTCGCGCGCGAAGCCGAAGCCGTCGGTGCCGATCACGGCGCCCGAGTGCAGGATGCCGCGCTTGCCGATCCGGCAGCGCGCGTGGAAGGTGACGTTGGCGAACAGCTGGGTACCCTCGCCGATCTCGGCATCGCGGCCGACGAAGCAGCCGGCCCCGATCACCACGCCCGGCCCGATCACGGCGCCGGCCTCGATGGTGGCGTTGGGGCCGACGTGGGCGCTCGGGTCCACCTTGGCGCTCTCGTCCACGACGGCGCTCGGGTGGATGCCCGGCGCCGGCACGATCGCCTCGAGCGCGTCGAAATACTGGGCCACGCGGGCAAAGTAGGCGTAGGGATTGGTGGTGACGATGCGCGCGCCCGTGTAGGTCGCGGCCACGGTCTGGTCGTCGAGCGGCGCGAGGATCAGCGCCGCCGCCCCGCTCTGCGCGGCCAGTGCCCGCAATTTGCTGTTGCTGAGAAAACTGATGTGCGAAGCGCCGGCGCTGTCGAGCGGTGCGATGCCCTGGACCTCGAGGTCCGGGCTACCCACCAGCTGGCCACCAAAGCGTTCGACCAAATCACCCAGTCGAGTGCCCATCGTGGTCGTTCCTAAAATGGTAAAAAAATTGCCGGTCCGCGGCCGGACCTCGTGGGCCCGACCTGGTACCGGCGCGAAAGCGACTGCTTATTTGTCGAGCAGCTTGAGGATCTTGTCGGTGATGTCGATGCGCGGGCTGGACCAGACGGCTTCCTGCAGCACCACGTCGAGGTGTTCCTGCTCCGCGACCTGTTCGATCAGCTTGAAGGCTTTCTGCGCGATCGCCGCGCGCTCTTCGTTCTTGCGCTGGAACAGGTCCTCATTGTACTCGCGCTGCATGCGCTGCATGTCCTTTTCCATGTCGAGCAGCTCGCGCGTGCGCTTGGTGCGCTCGAGGTCGGACAGCTTCGGCGCTTCGTCGTCGAACTTCTCGCGCGCGCTCTTGAAGCGCTGCACCATGTCGTCGACCTGTTTCTGGCGCTTGGAGAACTCGGCCTGCATCTTGGCGTCGGCCGTCTTGGCCAGCTTCGACTCCGTCATCAGCCGTTCGGTGTAGACGAAGCCGATCCGGCCCGTGCTGCCCTGGGTCTGGCTGTGAGCCCAACCCGGCGCAAGCGCGCCGGCGCACGCCACGGCCAGCAGCAGGCTCCGGGGCAGCGAGGCTTTCACGTTCTTAAACATAACTCTCCCGATCAGAAGCCGGTACCCATCTGGAACTGGAAGCGTTCCAGGCGGTCGCCCGGCTTGGCATTCAAGGGCTTAGCATAACTCAACTTGAGCGGACCCACCGGGGAAATCCACGACAGGCCGATACCCGCCGAGTAGCGCAGCTCGTTGGTGCGGATCTTCTGGCCTTCCTGGTAGATCTGGCCGCCGTCGGCGAAGGTGAACCAGCGCAGGCTGCGGTCGGTGCCGCTGCCGGGGAACGGGAAGTGCAGCTCGGCGTTGCCGATCACGCGCTTGGCGCCGCCCAGGGCGTCGCGCGTGAACGGGTCGACGATACCCAGCGACGAGCTTTCGTAGCCGCGCACCGAACCGATGCCGCCGCCGTAGAAGTTCTTGAAGACCGGGTACGGGTGATCGCCGATGCCCGAGCCGTAATCCAGCTCGCCCTTCAGGGCCAGCGTCATCCAGCGGGTCAGCGGACGGTACCACTGGTGTTCGTAGATCGCGCGGTAGTACTTGGCGCTGCCGAACAGGTCGATCTCGAGGTTGGCGCGCTGGTAGCGGCCGCGGGTCGGGGTCACCGAGCTGTCGCGCGAGTCGCGGCCCCACGCGATGGTCAGCGGGATCGAGTTGGTGGTCGCCGTGCCGACGCCCGAGGACGGGCCGCCGTTCTGGGCGACGAAGTTCTTGTACAGCGTCGGCGAGCTGGTGTCGGTTTCGAGCTTGGTACGCTCCAGGCCCGCGCCGAAGTAGACCGTGTCGATTTCCGAGAACGGCACGCCGAAGGTCATGTTGGCGCCGGCCTGGCGCACCGTATACGAACCGATGTTCAGCGCCGGCGGGCGCGAAGTGCGCAGGTAGACCTGGAACGCGCGCGAGACGCCTTCGTCGGTGAAGTACGGATTGGTCTGCGCGACCGAGATCGTGCGGTTGTACTTGCTGGTGTTCAGCTCCAGGCCGATGGTGTTGCCGCTGCCCGCGAAGTTGGCCTGCGTGACCGACGCCGTGAAGGTGAACTTCTCGGCCTGCGAGAACGCGCCGCCGACCATGAAGTTGCCGGTCGGGCGTTCGGTGACGGCGATGTTGACGTCGACCTGGTCGGTGGTGCCCTGCGATTCCGGCGTCTCCACCGTCACGTCCTTGAAGTAGCCGAGGCGGTCGACGCGGTCGCGCGACATCTTCACGCGGTTCGGGTCGTACCACGAGCTCTCGAACTGGCGGAATTCGCGGCGGATCACTTCGTCGCGGGTGACGGTGTTGCCCGAGATCGTCATGTGGCGCACGTAGGCGCGCTTGCCCGGATCGACCAGGAAGGTAAACGCGACTTCGTGCTTGGCCGGGTCGACGATCTCCGGGTTCGCGGTGACGTTGGCGAAGGCGTAGCCGAAGCTCGCCAGGCGGTCCGAGATGCGCTTGCTGGACGCTTCCTGCAGCTCGCCCGAATAGGTCTGGCCCGGCTTGAGCAGGATCAGGTTGCGCAGTTCTTCCTCGCGGCCGAAGGTCTCGCCTTCCAGCTTGACGCTGGAGACGGTGTACTTCTCGCCTTCGTGGATGTTGATGGTGAGGTAGATGTCCTTCTTGTCCGGCGTGATCGCGACCTGGGTCGACTCGACGCCGACTTCCAGGTAGCCGCGGTTCAGGTAGAAGGACTTGATCGCTTCCAGGTCGCCGGTCAGCTTCTGCTTGGAGTACTGGTCGGCCTTCGAGTACCAGGTCAGCCAGCCCGAGGTGGACAGCTGCAGCACGGCGCGCAGTTCCTTGTCGGTGAAGGCTTTATTGCCGACGATGTTGATGCCCTTGATCTTGGCGACGTCGCCCTCGTCCACGTTGAACATGATGTTCACGCGGTTGCGTTCGATCGGGGTGACGGTTGTGGTGATCTTGACGCCGTACAGGCCGTGCGACAGGTACTGGCGCTTGAGCTCCTGCTCGGCGCGGTCGACCGAGGCCTTGTCGAAGATCTTGGTTTCGCCGACGCCGATTTCCTTCAGCGCCTTGACCAGCATGTCCTTCTCGAATTCCTTGGTGCCGGTGAAATCGACGGTCGAGATCGCCGGGCGTTCCTCGACCAGCACCACCAGCACGCCGTTTTCCTCTTCCAGGCGCACGTCCTTGAAGAAGCCGGTCGCGTACAGCGCCTTGATCGCGGCGGTGCCCTTGTCGTCGTCGAAGGTCTCGCCCACGCGCACCGGCAGGTAGCTGAACACGGTACCCGCCTCGGTCCGCTGGATGCCTTCGACCCGGATATCCTTCACGACGAAGGGGGCGACGGCCATGGCATGGCCGGCGCAGAGGGCCAGCACAGCGGCCCCGATCAAACGGTGAGCGAAAGGCAAGGCAGGACGATCAGGATGTAATTTCATTGGCAAAATCAATGGGTCAGTCATGGACACTCGCAAAACCCGCAGCGCGGCACAGTGCCGGCGCGCGACGGTTTTCCAAGGTGCCCGGTTTGGACAACATTACGTGTTCTGCGCCCGCGCTTATGCCGCCTCGAGGTCGGGAACCCGTATCGAAGTCCCCTTTCAAAGCGGCCGCACCAGGTCGTTGAAGATGGCAAGCGCCATCAGCATGAACAGCAGGCCCGCCCCAACCCGCTGCGCCATCTCGGCGAAGCGCTCGGACAAGGGGCGTCCAGTCAAAACTTCCAGCGAATAATACAGCAAATGGCCACCATCCAGAATGGGAATTGGTAACAGATTCATTATGCCAAGACTGATACTTACAAAGGCAATGAACTCCAGGAATGGCTCTGCGCCGTAGCTGGCGGCCTGGTTCGCGACCTTGGCGATGGTAATCGGGCCTGTTACATTCTTCAGCGAGGCTTCGCCCACGATCATCTTGCCGATCATCTTGAGGGTCAGTCCCGCGGTCTCCCAGGTGCGCTGCACGCCGCGCCCGATGGCCTCGAGCGGCCCGGCGGTCACGGTCACCATCTGCGGCATCTGCGCCAGCATCACCTTGGCCATGCCGCTGCCGCTCTGCGGGTCGCGCACCGGCGTCAGCGCGAGGCGCAGCGGCTGGCCGCCACGCTCCACGTCCAGCTGCAGCGTGCGCCCTGGGGCGCCGGCGACGATGGTCCTGAAGTCGACCAGGTCGGCCAGCGGTTTGCCGTCGATCGCCACCAGCAGGTCGCCGGCGCGCACGCCGGCCTGCGCCGCGGGACCGTCGGGCAGCACCTGGTCGACCGAAGGCCGCGGGCGCCACATCTGCAGGCCGAGCGCGCCCAGCACGTCGCCGTCGACGTCGAGCGCGGCCACGCGTGCGGCGGGCAGGACCGCGCGGTAGGCGTTGCCGTTGGCGCCGCGCAGCTGCAGCTCGGCCTCGCGCTTGTCCATCGCGGCGCGCACGATTTCCCAGCGCAGCTCGGTCCAGGTCGCCACTTCGCGGCCGTTGACCGCGGTGACCGCGTCGTTGCCGCGGATGCCGGCCTGCCAGGCGGCGCTGGCCGGCGCCATCGGACGCAGCCGGGTGCCCGGCTCGTCCTTGCCGTGCATGTACAGGCCGGCGATCACGACGATCGCCAGCAGGAAGTTGGCGAGCGGGCCGGCGGCCACGATGGCGATCCGCTTCCACACGCTTTTGCCGGTGAATTCGCGGGCGCGGTCTTCCGGCGCGATCGGGCCGGTGCTCGGGTCGCGCGCATCCAGCATCTTGACGTAGCCGCCCAGCGGCAAGGCGGACACCGCCCATTCGGTCTGGTCCGGCCCGAAGCGGCGCGACCACACCACGCGGCCCATGCCGATCGAGAAGCGCAGCACCTTCACGCCGCACCAGCGCGCGACCAGGTAGTGGCCCAGTTCATGGAAGACGATCAGGGGCCCGAGCGCCAGCACGAAGGCCAGCACGGTCTGGATCAGGTTCATGTCCTACTCCTGTAAAACGGGGGATGCGGCGGCAGGCGAAACGCCGGCGCGCCGTTCAGCGTGCGCCGACGATGCGTTCGGCAGCGCGGCGCGCGTGCGCATCCTGGGCCATCACGGCCTCGATGCTGGAGGCGGCGCCGTGCGGGTTTTCGTCCATCACGCGGCGCACCACGCGGTCGATGTCGCGGAAACCGATGCGGCGGTCCAGGAAGGCTTGGACAGCGATTTCGTTGGCCGCGTTCAGCAGTGCCGGTGCGGTGCCGCCCGCACGCAGGGCGTCGAACGCCAGTGCCAGGCACGGGAAGCGGTCGAAGTCGGGCTTGTGGAACTGCAGCGCGCTCCATTCGGTGAGGTCGAGCTGCGCGACCCCGGACGCGATGCGCTCCGGGTAGGCCAGCGCATGCGCGATCGGGGTGCGCATGTCCGGGTTGCCGAGCTGGGCCAGCACCGAACCGTCGACGTAGGACACCATCGAGTGGATCACGCTCTGCGGATGGATCACCACCTCGATGCGGTCGGCCGGCGCGCCGAACAGCCAGTGGGCCTCGATCACTTCCAGGCCCTTGTTCATCATGGTGGCCGAGTCGACCGAGATCTTGCGCCCCATCGACCAGTTCGGATGCTTGCAGGCTTGTTCCGGCGTGACCTGTTCCAGCGTCTCGACCGCACGCGTCAGGAACGGGCCGCCGGACGCGGTCAGCAGGATCTTGGCCACGCCGGCGCTGTCCGGATCGCGCGCGTAATGGGCGGGGAGCGACTGGAAGATGGCGTTGTGCTCGCTGTCGATCGGCAGCAGCGTGGCCTTGTGCTCGCGCACCGCGTCCATGAACAGCTGGCCCGACATCACCAGCGCTTCCTTGTTGGCCAGCAGGACTTTCTTGCCGGCGCGCGCGGCGGCCAGGGTCGGCGCCAGGCCGGCGGCGCCGACGATGGCGGCCATCACGGTATCGGTATCGGGACTGGCGGCGATATCGCACAGTGCCTGCTCGCCGTGGTCGACCTCGATATGCAGGCCATCCGCGCCGGCCAGCAGCTCGCGCAGGCGGGTCGCGGCCGCCGGGGTGCCGACCACGGCGCGGCGCGGACGGAAGCGGCGGCACTGCGCGGCCAGTTCCTCGACGCGGCCGTGCGCGCTCAGCGCGACCACTTCGTATTGTTCGGGATGACGTGCGAGCACGTCCAGGGTCGAAACGCCGATCGAACCGGTGGCGCCCAGGATGGTAATGCGTTGCATGGTATTCCTTTTACAGCCGCGAGCCGATCAGTGCGGCCAGCGGCAATACCGGGATCAGTGCATCGATCCGGTCGAGCACGCCGCCGTGGCCGGGCAGCAGGTTGCTGCTGTCCTTCATGCCGGCCCGGCGCTTGAGCTGGGATTCGAACAGGTCGCCGACCACGCTGGCGGCAGTCATGACGACCAGGACCGCGATCAGGGCCGGCCAGCCGAAGGCCTGCTGCACGCGCGCCGGGAAGGTCTCGGCCAGCGCCGGGCCGCCGAACAGCACGGTGAGCGAGGCGATGACCAGCACGGCGATGCCGCCGCCGATCGCGCCTTCCCACGACTTGCCCGGCGAGATCGACGGCGCCAGCTTGCGCTTGCCGAAGGCCTTGCCCGAGAAGTAGGCGCCGATGTCGGCGATCCAGACGATCGCCATCACCGACAGCAGGTACAGCGCCGAGGTCGAGAACAGGTCGACGATGGCGACGAAGCAGCCGACCACGGCGAAGCCGTAGACCAGGCTCAGCAGCGTGTTGGACGGGGTGCCGAGCGCCGGCAGGCCGAACTTGAGCGAAGGCGCGAAGCGCGCGATCCACAGCGCCATGCTGAGCGCCGCCCACAGCGCCGTGTCGAGGCGGTTGGTCAGCAGCGCCGCCACGAAGGCCGCGGTCCAGAGCAGCGCGATGACGTGGGCGCTCTGGGTGCCCGGATTGAACAGCCGGAAGCACTCCCAGATCGCGGCGCCGAAGAACACCGTCGCCACCAATGCGAAGGCATAGAAGTTGTTGAAGTAGAGAACCGGCAGCAGGACTGCCAGCAGAACGACGGCGGTGACGACGCGGGTTTTCAGCATCAGGCGTGTGTTCCCTTGGTTGCAACCTGTTCGCCGGTGCGGCCGAAACGGCGCTCGCGGCTCTGGTAGGACGCGATCGCGGTGTCCAGCGACGCGGGCGAAAAGTCGGGCCAGAAGGTATCGGTGAAATACAGTTCCGAATACGCCAGTTGCCACAGCAGGAAATTCGAGATGCGCTCTTCCCCGCCGGTGCGGATGAACAGGTCGGGCTCGGGGGCATAGGCCATCGCCAGGTGCGGGGCCAGCATCTCTTCGGTGAACTCGGTCGTGCCGGGGTTGGCGGCGACCATCTTGCCGGTGGCCTGCATGATGTCCCAGCGGCCGCCGTAGTTGGCGCAGATGCTGACGGTCAGGCGGGTGTTGCCGGCGGTGCGGCGCTCGGCGTTGGCGATCATGTCCTGCAGCTTGGCATCGAAGCGCGACAGGTCGCCGACCACCTTCAGGCGGATGTTATTGGCGTGCATCTTCGCCACTTCGCGCTCGAGCGCGCTGACGAACAGGCCCATCAGGTAGGAAACCTCGTCGGCCGGGCGGCGCCAGTTTTCCGAGGAAAATGCAAACAGCGTCAGGTATTCGACGCCGCGATCCACGCAGGCTTCGACGATCTTGCGCACGGCGTCCACGCCCTTGACGTGGCCGGCAACGCGCGGCAGCAGCCGTTTCGTTGCCCAACGGCCATTGCCATCCATGATGATGGCGATGTGGCGCGGCACCGAAGGCGCGTCGGGTACTGCGGTGGTCGAACTTTTGAAAATCATAAATCAGGCCGAGACGGCGGTAGAACGGAGAAGATGGTGAGCGAGCCGAAATAGGCAACGGACCGATCAGGCTGGCCTGGCCGGTCCGCCTCGCGAACGAGACGCGGACGCATGCGCGTCCGCTCCCGCCATCTTACACCGTCATGATCTCTTTTTCCTTATCGACAACCATCTTGTCGATGTCGGCGATGAACTTGTCGGTCAGTTTCTGGATATCGTCCGATGCGCGGCGCTCGTCGTCTTCCGAGATCGACTTGTCCTTGACCAGCTTCTTCAGCTGTTCGTTGGCGTCGCGGCGGATGTTGCGCACGGCGATCTTGCCGTCTTCCGATTCCGACTTGACCAGCTTGACCATCTCCTTGCGGCGCTCTTCGGTCAGGGCCGGGGTCGGCACGCGGACCATTTCGCCGAAGGTCGACGGGTTCAGGCCCAGGTCGGCGTCGCGGATCGCCTTTTCGATGGTGTTCAGCATCTTCTTTTCGTAAGGCTGGACACCGATGGTGCGCGCATCGATCAGGGTCAGGTTGGCGACCATCGGCAGCGCGGTCGGCGAACCGTAGTAGTCGACCATCACATGGTCGAGGATGCCGGTGTGGGCGCGGCCGGTACGGACCTTGGCCAGGTCGCCCTTCAGGGTCTCGATGGACTTCGCCATCTTGTCCTGGGCGGTCTTCTTAACGTCAGCGACGGACATGCTGCTCTCCTGTGTTCTGTATCTGTGTGTTAAAGCGGGTAAAAATCAAACGTGCACCAGTGTACCTTCGTCTTCGCCGAGGATCACGCGCTTGAGCGCGCCCGGCTTGACGATCGAGAACACCTTGATCGGCAGCTTCTGGTCGCGGCACAGGGCGAACGCGGTGGCGTCCATCACCTGCAGGTGCTTCGAGATCGCCTCGTCGAACGAGATCGACTCGTAGCGGGTCGCATTCGGATCCTTCTTCGGATCGGCAGTATATACGCCGTCGACCTTGGTTGCCTTCAGCACGATCTGGGCCGAGATCTCGGAGCCGCGCAGCGCGGCCGCGGTGTCGGTGGTGAAGAAGGGATTGCCGGTGCCGGCGGCGAACACGACGACCTTGCCCTCTTCCAGGTACTGCAGCGCCTTCGGACGCACGTAGGGCTCGACCACCTGCTCGATGCCGATCGCCGACATCACGCGCGCGGTGATGCCCTGCTGGCGCATGGCGTCGGCCAGTGCCAGGGCGTTCATGACGGTAGCCAGCATGCCCATGTAGTCGGCGGTCGCGCGGTCCATGCCCTGCGCGCCCGGGGCCACGCCGCGGAAGATGTTGCCGCCGCCGATCACGACTGCCAGCTCCACACCCAGCTTCTGCACCTCAGCCACGTCGGCGACCATGCGTTCGATGGTCGCGCGGTTGATGCCGAACGGATCGTCGCCCATCAGCGCTTCGCCAGACAGTTTGAGGAGGACTCGTTGGTAGGCTGGTTTGGTCATGAATGGGGCTCCTTGAATAGATGTGTTTCGAATTCGGTTCGGATGACGGCCACGCGCTGCCGCAATCTCATCCGGATGTGCCGGATGGACGTAGGGTGGGCTCTCCGGTCCACGCGAGCGCTTGCGTGAAGCCGGCTTTCGCGTGGGCACGGGGTGCCCACCCTACGCTCGGGCATGCCGGCCGGTCCAGAGCCGATACGTCCCGTTACAAAAACGGGCCTTGCGGCCCGTCGTCGTATTACTGCTTGACTGCAGCCATCTGGGCTGCAACTTCTGCTGCGAAGTCGTCGACCTTCTTCTCGATGCCTTCGCCGACCACGTACATCGTGAACGACTTGATGGTGGTGTTGGCGGCCTTCAGCATGGCTTCGACGCTCTGCTTGTCGTTCTTCACGAACGCCTGGTTCAGCAGCGACACTTCTTTCAGGTACTTCTGCACCGAACCGTCGATACGCTTGGCGACGATCTCGGCCGATTGCGGCTGCTTGCCGGCGGCAGTCGCGGCATCCGCGTCTTCCTGGGCTTTCAGCTGAGCAACCGAACGCTCTTTCTCGATCAGCTCGGCCGGCACTTGCTCGGACGACAGCGACACCGGCTTCATTGCGGCGATGTGCATGGCGACGTCCTTACCGACCTGCTCGTCGGCGCCGTCGTAGTCGACGATCACGCCGATACGGGTGCCGTGCAGGTACGAAGCCAGCTTGCCGGTGGTTTCGAAACGCTGGAAGCGGCGCACGGTCATATTCTCGCCGATTTTGCCGATCAGTGCCGTACGCACATCGTCGAAGGTCTTGCCGTCGACCGGCAGAGCGGCCAGGGCGGCGACGTCGGCCGGGTTGTTTTCGGCGACCAGCTTGGCAGCCAGGTTGCACATTGCCAGGAAGTCGTCGTTCTTGGCGACGAAGTCGGTTTCGCTGTTCACTTCGACCAGCGCGCCGATGTTACCCGACACATAGGCCGAGACCACGCCTTCGGCGGTCACGCGGGCGGCGGCTTTCGATGCCTTGCCGCCCAGCTTGACGCGCAGGATCTCTTCGGCACGTGCCATGTCGCCTTCGGCTTCGGTCAGTGCCTTCTTGCATTCCATCATCGGTGCGTCGGTCTTGGCGCGCAGTTCGCCAACCATCGCTGCAGTAATCGCTGCCATGTTGTTTCTCCTAATATTGACGTTCTTGGATACGAATGCGGGGTGTGGATACAACACCACCGCGTATTCTGCTTAAAAAAAGGGGCGCCCGGCGCCCCCTTTGGTCTGTGCCCGACATGGTCGGCTTGGCGCCCATGTCGGGCACAGCGCTTTCAGCGATATTTAAGCCTGGTCCGAGACTTCGACGAAGTCGTCAGCCGACTTGACCATCTCGGCGACTTCGTTGGTGGCGTTGGCACGGCCTTCCAGGATCGCATCGGCGACGCCGCGTGCGTACAGGGTGATTGCCTTCGACGAGTCGTCGTTACCCGGGATGACGTGGGTCACGCCTTCCGGCGAGTGGTTGGTGTCGACCACGCCGATGACCGGGATGCCCAGCTTGCCGGCTTCGGTGACGGCGCCCTTGTGGTAGCCGACGTCCACGACGAAGATCGCGTCCGGCACGCCTTGCAGGTCCTTGATGCCGCCGATCGACTTCTGCAGCTTTTCCAGTTCGCGCGAGAACATCAGCGCTTCTTTCTTCGACATCTTCTCGACTTCACCGGATTCGATCTGCGCTTCCATGTCCTTCAGGCGCTTGATCGAGGTCTTGATGGTCTTGAAGTTGGTCAGCATGCCGCCCAGCCAGCGCTGGTCGACGTACGGCACGCCGGCGCGTGCGGCTTCGGCGGCGATGATGTCGCGCGCCTGGCGCTTGGTGCCCACCAGCAGGATGGTGCCGCGGTTGGCCGAGATCTGCTTGATGGTCTTCATCGCATCCTGGTACATCGCCATGGTCTTTTCCAGGTTGATGATGTGGATCTTGTTGCGATGACCGAAGATGAACGGTGCCATTTTCGGGTTCCAGAAACGGGTCTGGTGGCCGAAGTGAACACCGGCTTCCAGCATTTCGCGCATAGTAACGGACATGTAATTCTCCAGGGTTAAGTCTTGAATAACGGCCGGTACACCTTGTTCAGGCACCCTTGTCGGCCGCATTCGCGATTCATTAAAAAGTGAGCCCATAAAAGGGCTTTTTTACAACGTTGCCCGATGTGGATACGAGCAACCCGAGATTCTAGCGGGATTTGTTCCCGATATCAAGCGCGCCGAGCTCGTTTCCGCTCTGCGCCACCCCTGGCCGCCCCCGCCGCCGCCCCTCAACCGCCCATGCGCATCATATATAATGACCGGATCGACGATTGCAGGACAAGAAAGACCGACATGACCATTTCCATCAAGACGCCCGAGGACATCGAAGGCATGCGCATCGCCGGCCGCCTCGGCGCCGAAGTGCTCGACTACATCACGCCGTTCGTGAAACCCGGCGTAACCACCGGCGAACTGGACCGCCTGTGCCATGAATACATGGTGAACGTGCAAAACACGATCCCGGCCCCGCTCAACTACGCGCCGCCGGGCTACACCCCGTTCCCGAAAGCGGTCTGCACCTCGGTCAACGACGTCATCTGCCACGGCATCCCGGGCGACAAGGTGCTCAAGAACGGCGACGTGCTGAACATCGACGTCACCGTGATCACCAAGGACGGCTACCACGGCGACAACAGCCGCATGTTCTTCGTCGGCGAGCCGTCGAAGCTGGCGCGCCGCCTGTCCGAGATCACCTTCGAATGCATGTGGATCGGCATCGACAAGGTCAGGCCGGGCGCGCGCCTGGGCGACATCGGCCACGCGATCCAGAAGCATGCCGAGAACGCCGGCTACAGCGTGGTGCGCGAATTCTGCGGCCACGGCATCGGCAAGGTGTTCCACGAAGAGCCGCAGGTGCTGCACTACGGCCGCCCGGGCACCGGCGAGGAACTGGTGCCGGGCATGATCTTCACCATCGAACCGATGATCAACGCCGGCCGCCGCGAAATCCGCGAGATGCCGGACGGCTGGACCATCAAGACCAAGGACCGCAGCCTGTCGGCCCAGTGGGAACACATGATCCTGGTCACCGAGACCGGCTACGAAGTACTGACCACCTCCGCCGGCAGCCCGCCGCCGCCGGCCATCGTGCGCCCGAAAGACGCCGTCCCAGCCTGATCCGCCACGCCGCCTCCATGTCCAACCAAGCCCCGGTCGACGCCGCCGCCCAGCAACTGCCGCTCCAGCTCAAGCAGCGCCTGAAATCCGAGCGCCAGCTCGTCATCGCCGCCTTCCAGGAAGACGGCAAGCCCGAAAAGCTGCTGCGCGCGCTGCGCCAGAGCGTCGACGGGGTGCTCGACGACGCCTGGCGCGCGGCCGGCCTGCCCGCCAACACGGCCCTGGTCGGGGTCGGCGGCTACGGCCGCGGCGAGCTTTTCCCCTATTCCGACGTCGACCTGCTGATCCTGCTGGGCCAGCCGGCCGACGCCATCACCCAGGCCAAGCTGGAGCAGTTCGTCCAGCTGCTGTGGGACCTCGGCCTGGAGATCGGCCACAGCATCCGCACCGTCGACGAATGCATGAGCGAGTCGGCGGCTGACATCACGGTGCAGACCAGCCTGCTGGAAGCGCGCCTGGTGGCCGGCAGCGAGCCGCTGTTCGCCGAACTGCAGCGGCGCTACGACGAGGCGATGGATGCCCAGGCCTTCTTCCACGCCAAGACCGCGGAAATGCGGCTACGCCACGCCAAGTACGAGTTCACGCCGTTCTCGCTGGAGCCGAACGTCAAGGAAAGCCCGGGCGCGCTGCGCGACCTGCAGGTGATCCTGTGGGTGGCCAAGGCCGCCGGCCTGGCCAGCTCCTGGGGCCAGCTGGCGATGCGCGGCCTGATCACGCGCGAGGAAGCGCGCCAGCTGATGGAAAAGGAATACGCGTTCAAGGACATCCGCGTGCGCCTGCACCTGCAGACGCGGCGCCGCGAAGACCGCCTGGTGTTCGACGTCCAGACCGCGATCGCCGAGACCTTCGGCCTGCAGTCCACCGGCGAAGGCCTGGAAGTGCGCCGCGCCAGCGAATACCTGATGCAGCGCTACTACTGGGCCGCCAAGGCCGTCACCCAGCTGAACACCATCCTGCTGCAGAACATCGAGGCCCAGCTGTTCCCGACGCCGCTGCAGCCGGTGCCGATCAACCCGCGCTTCAACGAGGTCGGCGGCTTCATCGACATCGCCCACGACGACACCTTCGAGACCTGCCCCTCGGCGGTGCTCGAGATCTTCGTGGTGATGACCGAGCGCCCCGACATCAAGGGCATGACCGCGCGCACCATGCGCGCGCTGTGGCATGCGCGCACCCTCATCGACGACGCCTTCCGCGCCGAACCGAAGCACCGCGCGCTGTTCCTGCGCATCCTGCAGGCGCCCACCGGCCTGGTGCACGCGCTGCGCCGCATGAACGACATGGGCATCCTGGGACGCTACCTGCCGAACTTCCGGCGCATCATCGGCCAGATGCAGCACGACCTGTTCCACGTGTACACCGTCGACCAGCACATCATGATGGTGGTGCGTAACATGCGCCGCTTCACCATGACCGAGCACGCGCACGAATACCCGTTCTGCAGCCAGCTGATCGCCAACTTCCGCGACCGCTGGCTGCTGTACGTGGCCGCGCTGTTCCACGACATCGCCAAGGGCCGCGGCGGCGACCACTCGGAACTGGGCAAGCAGGACGTGCTGGAATTCTGCCGCGACCATGCGCTGTCCGCGGAAGACACCGCGCTGCTGGTGTTCCTGGTCGAACAGCACCTGACCATGTCGCAGGTGGCGCAGAAGCAGGACCTGTCCGACCCGGACGTGATCCAGGCCTTTGCCGCGCTGGTGAAGGACGAGCGCCACCTGACCGCGCTGTACCTGCTGACGGTGGCCGACATCCGCGGCACCAGCCCCAAGGTGTGGAACGCCTGGAAGGCCAAGCTGCTCGAGGACCTGTACAGGATGACGCTGCGCGTGCTGGGCGGCGAGCCGCCCTCGGCCGACCGCGAACTGCGCGCACGCCAGCAGGAAGCGCTGGCCACGCTGCGCCTGTTCGGCCTCGGCCCGCACGAGCACGAGGCGCTGTGGAAGCAGCTCGACATGGCCTACTTCCTGCGCCACGACGCCTCCGACATCGCCTGGCAGACGCGCTCCCTGAACGGCAAGCTGGGCCGCGACACGCCGGTGGTGAAGTCGCGCCTGGCGCCGATCGGCGAAGGCCTGCAGGTAACGGTGTACGTGAAGGACCAGCCCGACCTGTTCGCGCGCATCTGCAGCTATTTCGACCGCAAGAATTTTTCCATCCTGGACGCCAAGATCCACACGACCAAGGACGGCTACGCGCTCGACACCTTCCTGATCACCGACGAGCATTTCGCCAACAGCTACCGCGACATCATCAACCTGATCGAGCACGAGCTGTGCCACGTGCTGCTGCAGCAGGAGCCGCTGTCGCCGCCGCTGCGCGGCCGCCTGTCGCGCATGTCGCGCACCTTCCCGATCACGCCCACCGTCGACCTGCGCCCGGACGAACGCGGCCAGTTCTGGCTGCTCTCGATCGCCGCCAACGACCGCAACGGCCTGCTGTACGCGATCGCCAGCGTGCTGGCGCGCTACCGCATCAACCTGCACACCGCCAAGATCATGACGCTGGGCGAGCGGGTCGAGGACGTGTTCCTGATCGACGGGCAGGCGCTGAACAACCAGCGGGTGCAGGTGCAGCTCGAGACGGAGCTGTTCGACGCCCTGAAAATTTGAGTCACTCTGAAGACCGTCGCCCCTGCGCAGGCAGGGGCCCAAGTTGCACGCGCAGCCGTAATGCGCGCAAAATTGGGCCCCTGCCTGCGCAGGGGCGACGTAACCATTTTCCGCTTTTGTAAACCCGAACCATGACCGAACCCGTACGCCTCTCCAAACGCATGTCCGAACTCGGACTCTCCTCCCGCCGCGAAGCCGACGACTGGATCGCCAAGGGCTGGGTCCGCGTCGACGGCAAGGTCGTCTCGGAGCTCGGCAGCAAGGTGCTGCCGCACCAGAAGATCACGGTCGAGCGCCAGGCCGCCGCCGAGCAGTCCAAGCGCGTGACGGTGCTGATCCACAAGCCGGTCGGCTACGTCAGCGGCCAGGCCGAGGACGGCTACAAGCCGGCCGTGGTGCTGGTCAAGCCGGAAGCGCGCTGGGCCGAGGATCCGTCGCCCGAGATGTTCCATCCCACCCAGCTGCGCTCGCTGGTGCCGGCCGGCCGCCTCGACATCGATTCCACCGGCCTGCTGGTGCTGACCCAGGACGGCCGCATCGCCAAGCAGCTGATCGGCCAGGACACGGCCATCGAAAAGGAGTACCTGGTGCGCGTCCAGTACAGCAAACCGGGCAGGCTGCCGGACGAAGACCTGCGCAAGCTGAACCACGGCCTGTGGATGGACGGGAAACCGCTGCTGCCGGCCAAGGTGCGCTGGCAGAACGAGGACCAGCTCAGCTTCACGCTGAAGGAAGGCCGCAAGCGCCAGATCCGCCGCATGTGCGACATGGTCGGCCTGAAGGTGATCGGCCTGAAGCGCGTGCGCATCGGCCGCGTCAAGCTGGGCGACCTGCCGCCGGGCCAGTGGCGCTACCTGGGGCCCGACGAGCGGTTTTGATCCCGTCTAAAGTCAATGAAGCTTCGTAGGGTGGGCACCATGTGCCCACGCGGACGTGCGCTCGATGCCGGCATCCGCGTGGGCACGGAGTGCCCACCCTACGGATCAATGCAGTTGCCGCAGCATGGTCCACGGATCCAGCACGTGCAGGTCGTCGAGCACCGCGCGCGGCCCCTCGACACTGCCGCCGCTGTCCGGGTCCCACTCCAGCCTCAGCTTCGAGCGTCCCTTGCGTAAATCGATGCGGGCGTAGTCGATCCACGCATCGTCCTTGTCGTACTCGAAAGTCTTGATCCAACCGCTGCGCAGCAGGCTCTCTTCGGCCTGTTGCAATGCGAAAGGCGGCAATCCCTCGATCGTATTCGGCGCAAGCCGGGGGTCCCCCAGCACGTCGACATACCGGACCATCTCCGTGAGCCATGTCATGGTTGCCTCCATTTGTCTCCTGATTCGATTTCAGTTTAACAGTTGTGTCATGCTCATGGGTGTTAGCTGGCGCACCGAGAAGCCGAATACAAGGGAGAGAACGCTGCTTATTTGTATCATCGTGTATCAACCGGCACCGTGCCGGCGTCGAGGCCGGCTGCGGCGCGCTCCAGTTCGTCGAGGCGCACCGGCTTCTTGAGGTGGCGTTCGAAGCCCGCGGCCAGAGCGCGCCGCACGTCCTCGGCCTGGCCGTAGCCGGTCACCGCCACCAGGCGGATGCCGCCCTGCGCCGCCAGCGCGCGCGCCACTTCGTAGCCCGAGATGTCTGGCAGGTCGATGTCGACGAAGGCGAGTTCCGGGTCATGCTGCGCAGCCAGCGCGATCGCGCTGCGGCCGTCGGGGGCGCCGACCACGATGGCGCCGCGCGACTGCAGCAGCCCGCAGATCATGTCGCGCAGATCGTCGTTGTCCTCGACCACCAGCACGCGCATGCCGCGCAGCGCCGAGCCCTCCCCGCCCGCGTGCTCGAACGCGGGCGGCAGCGGCGCGGCCTCGCCCGCCAGCGGCAGGCGCACCGTGAACATGCTGCCGCACTGCGCTCCGCCGCTGCTGGCCGCCACCGTCCCGCCCTGCTGTTCGACCAGCGACTTGACCACCGCCAGCCCGATGCCGAGGCCGCCCTTGGCGCGGCTCAGCACCTTGCCCTGCACGAACACGTCCCACACGCGTGGCAGCAGGTCGGCGTCGATGCCCTTGCCGTCGTCCGCCACCACCAGTTCGCCCATGCCGCCGGCGACCCGCGTCGTCACCCGGATCTGGCCGCCGCTCGGGGTGTACTTGGCGGCGTTCTCGACCAGGTTGCCGATGATCTGCTGCAGGCGCGTCGGGTCGGCGCTGACGCGCACCGGGGCCAGGTCCAGCTCGACGCCGTGGTCCGCGGTCACGCCCTGGGTGTCCAGCGTCATGGCGACCTCGCGCACCGCCGCCGCCAGGTCGAGCGGCACCGGCGACAGCGTCACCCGCCCGCTCAGCACGCGGTTGGCGTCCAGCAGCTCGTCGACCAGGTGCGCCAGGTGCTTGCTCTGGCGCCCGATGATGGCGTGCGCGCGCTCGGCCTGGGCGCCCTTGACGCCCATCTGGATCAGGGCGATGGCGGAGCTGATCGCGCCCAGCGGGTTGCGCAGCTCGTGCCCCAGCATGGCCAGGAATTCGTCCTTGGCGCGGTTCTGGGCTTCGGCCGCGCTGCGCGCCGCCTGCACCTCGGCCAGGTGGCGCCGGCGCGACGTCTCGGTCCGGATCAGGCGCGTCGACACCGCGTGCATCACCGCCTGCAGCTTGTTCAATTCGGTGATGCGCAGGTCGGCCGGCGGCGGCAGCCAGCCCTCGGCCATGCCTTCGGTGGCGGCGCCGAGGTATTCGGTGGCGGCCAGCAGGCGCCGGCTGAACAGCAGCGCGCCCAGCACCGCCAGCGAGACCGCGCACAGCAGCGTCGCGGCGATCAGGCTCACCGCGTTCGCCGCGGTCGCTTCCAGTTCGGCGTCCGGCACCTCGATCATCGCGGTCCAGCCGGACAGCGGCGAGCGCGCCAGCGCGGCCGCCATGCGGGCACCGCCGCGGCCTTCGGTCTGCACCCAGTCCGCGCCGGCGCGCATCGCCTTCAGCACGCCGGCCGGCGGGCGGCTGGCCACGAACTTGTCCCAGTCGCGCCCGCGCGCGATGATGCTGCCCTCGCGGTCGAACACCGTCACCACCCAGGACGGCTGCACTTCCTTCGGCATCAGGCCGTTCAGGTGGCGCGCATCGACCCACTGGTCGACCAGCAGGCGGCTGCCGTCGGCCAGCAGCACCGGCAGTTCGACCGAGACCACGTAGCGGCGCGTGGCGCTGCCGATCACCAGGTTGGAAATCACCGAGCGGCCGCGTTCGAGTACCGTGCGCACGCGCTGGCGCGAGGCCGCGGTGGGGGCCTGGATCGGCGCGCCGTAGGGCAGCACGGTATTGAAGATCTGCTGGCCGTCCGGGCGCAGCAGCGCGGTGTTGCGCGGCCCGCCCGCGTTGGCGGCGCGCGCCTGGCCGTAGAAGGTCTCGATATCGCCGCGGTACAGCGCCACCGACGTGGACAGGGCCTGGCCGCTGGCGATCGCCGCGGTCAGTTCCTGGTCCATGGCCAGCACCGTGGCGCGCGCCAGTTCCTGCATGCTGCGCTGGACCGCGTGGCGCTCGGCGCCGAGCACCAGCGTGATGGCAATCGCCGACCCGACGATCAGGGGCAGAAAGACCGCCGCGGCCAGCAGCGTCAGATGGGTGCGCACTCTCATGGGCGTCGTCTTATGGAACTTCTAACTTTTGCATTCTAGCGCCAGCCGCAACCGTCCGTCGACAAAAAAAGGCGGATATCGCATAGCGCCTGTCAGTACAGGCGGCCGGCTCCGGCCGGGGCATTGCGCGAACGCCTGCAGTCGCGTAGCATCCGGGGATTGCCGAGCTCACGAGGCGTCCGGCCAAGTACCTGGAATCCCATGAAAAACGAAATCCCTCCGCAGTCCCCCGCCCTCCGCTACACGCAAACCCGCTCCTTCCTGACCGTCGCTTTGATCGAACTGTGGGAGCGCTTCGGCTACTACGGCATGCAGGCGCTGATCGTCTACTTCATGGTGCAGCGCCTCGGCTTCGAGGACAGCCGCGCCAACCTGGTGTGGAGCGCGGCCGCCGCCCTGATCTACGTGGCGCCGGCGATCGGCGGCTGGATCGGCGACAAGGTGCTCGGCACCAAGCGCTCGATGTACCTTGGCGCGATGATCCTGACCCTGGGCTACGCGCTGATGGCGGTGCCCTCCGAGAACACCTGGTTCCTGTTCTTCGCGCTCGGCGTGATCGTGGTCGGCAACGGCCTGTTCAAGCCCAACACCGCCAACCTGGTGCGCAAGATCTACGAAGGCGACGATTCCAAGATCGACAGCGCCTTCACCCTGTACTACATGGCGGTCAACGTCGGCTCGACCGTGTCGATGCTGGCCACGCCCTGGATCAAGGACTATGTCAACGCCACCTACGGCAACGAGATCGGCTGGCACGCCGCCTTCGCCGTGTGCAGCGTCGGCCTGGTGCTGGGCCTGCTGAACGTGCTGTTCATGCGCGCCACCATCGCCCACGTCGGCTCGCTGCCGGACGAGCGCCCGCTCGAGGTCGGCAAGCTGCTGGCGGTGCTGGGCGGCGGCGTGCTGATGGTGGCCGCCTCGGCCGTCATCCTCGAATACCAGTGGCTGGCGCGCCTGTTCGTGTACGTCGCCGGCTTCGTCGTGCTGGGCATCTTCGTGCACCTGATCCGCAACAGCGTGGCCAGCGAGCGCGCCGGCCTGATCGCGGCGCTGGTGCTGACCCTGCAGACCGTGTTCTTCTTCATCTTCTACCAGCAGATGTCGACCTCGCTGTCGCTGTTCGCGCTGCGTAACGTCGACCTCGACTTCTACGTCTTCGGCAGCAAGCTGTGGACCTGGTCGCCGGCCCAGTTCCAGGCCCTGAACGCGATCTGGATCATGGTCCTGAGCCCGGTGCTTGCCTGGGTCTACAGCGCCGCCGGCCGCAGCGGCCGCGACTTCTCGATCGCCGGCAAGTTCGCGCTCGGCTTCGCGGCGGTGGCGGTCGGCTTCTTCGCCTACGGCATGGCCGGCGCCTTCGCGGTCAACGGCCTGACCTCGTCCTGGATCATGATCGCCGGCTACGGCCTGTATTCGCTGGGCGAACTGCTGGTGTCGGGCCTGGGCCTGGCAATGGTGGCGCGCTACGTGCCGGCGCGCATGAGCGGCTTCATGATGGGCGCCTACTTCGTCGCCACCGGCATCTCGCAATACTTGGGCGGCGTGGTCGCCAACCTGGCCAGCGTGCCGAGCGACATGACCGACCCGCTGCAGACCCTGCCGATCTACACCAGCCTGTTCAACAAGCTGGGCCTGGGCGCGGTGGCCTGCACCGTGATCGCGCTGCTGGCGCTGCCGCTGATGCGACGCCTGACCGCGACCCACCAGTCCCATCAGTGATGTGAGTTTGCTATGATCGAAGGCGCGTCCGCGGACGCGCCTTTTTCATTTGTGGAGCCGCCGTCCGACCATGACCATCCTGACCACCGCCCGCCTGCGCTTCGAACCCTTCGACGCGCGCCACTTCGACGGCCTGCAGGCCATGAACCGCGATCCCGCCGTGCAGCGCTACCTGCTGGGGCGTCCCGAGACGCCGGACGAAACGCGCGCCGCGATCGCGCGCGTGCAGGCGCGCTGGGCGGCCTGGGGCTACGGCTGGTGGGCTTTCGTCGAACGCGATTCCGGCGAACTGGTCGGCGCCGGCTGCATCCAGCACCTCGGCCACGACCGCGAAAACCCGCACGAGATCGGCTGGCGCCTGCGGCACGACCGCTGGGGCATGGGACTGGCCTCGGAAGCGGCACGCGAGCTGGTGCGGCACGGTTTCGAGGACCTCGACGCACCGCTGCTGTGCGCGATGCGGCATCCGGGCAACCTGGCGTCGCAGCGGGTCATGGACAAGCTGGGAATGCACTATGCCGGGGTACAGAGCTGGCACGGCGAAGAGGTGGCGGTGCATGAATTGCGCCGGGAGGCGTGGCACCGACAGGGACAAAGGGCGGTTGGCGCGTAAACGTCGCCCCTGGCCTGGGCGGCCCCCTTGGCAGGGGCCCAAGTTCGTTGCAGGCCGCCGGCGCCGTTACGGCATCATCAAACAACTTCGCCCACCGCCTGCGCAGGGGCGACAGATCATGCGCCGCTCACCACCATGCGCCGCTGCATCAGGGATTCCAGCAAGGCCGCCAGTTCCCCCGTCGCCGGCGGCTTCACCACGTGCGCCGCGAAGCCGGCCGCCTGCGAGCGCGCCTGGTCTTCCGGCTGGCCGTAGCCGCTGATCGCCACGAAATCGGTGTCGCGGAAGGCTGCGCGGCGGCGCAGCTCGGCCGCCAGTTCGTAGCCGCTCATGCCGGGCAGGCCGATATCGAGCAGCGCCACCTGCGGTCCCGGCTCGCCGTCGCGGTCGAGGCGGTCGGCCAGCAGCAGCACCGCCCGCGGGTCGGCCAGCGCTGTCACCGTGTGTCCGGCCAGCGTTAGCAGCGCGCGCGTGGATTCCAGCACGTCGGCATTGTCGTCGACCAGCAGCACCGTGGCCCCGGCCGATTCTTCCAGGACGCCGGCGCCGGCCGGACCGGGCGCCGCGATGCCGTCGTCCACCGCCAGCGGCAGGCGCACCTCGAACAGGCTGCCCTGCCCGGCTCCCGCGCTGTGCACGCTCACGCTGCCGCCGTGCAGGGCCAGGATGTCCTTGACGATCGCCAGGCCCAGTCCGAGGCCGCCGCGCGAACGGTCCAGCGCCTGGCGCTCCTGCACGAAGCGGTCGAACAGGCGCGGCAGCATGTCGGGCGCGATGCCGATGCCGTTGTCCTCGACCTGCAGCACGACCTCGCCGGCATCGAGGAAGGCGCGCACGCCGATGCGCCCGCCGTTGTTGGTGTACTTGGCGGCGTTGGTCAGCAGGTTGGCGATCACCTGGGTCAGGCGGATCGGGTCGCCGTTCACGGCCAGCCCGCGCTCCGGCACCGCGATCGCAAGATGGTGGGAACGCTCGGCCACCAGCGGCGCGCTGGCTTCCGCCGCCAGCGCCACCAGGCGCGCCAGTTCCATCCGCTCCGGACGCAGCTCGAACTTGCCGCGTGCGATGCGCGCCACGTCCAGCAGGTCGTCGACCAGGCGCACCAGGTGCTGGGCCTGGCGCTCGATGATCGCCAGTTCGCGCTCGGCGCCGGGCAGGCGCCGCATGCGGATCAGCTCCAGCGCGATCAGGATCGGCGACAGCGGGTTGCGCAGTTCGTGTCCGAGCATCGCCAGGAACTCGTCCTTGGCCACGTTGGCGACTTCGGCGTCGCGCCGTGCGCGTGCCAGTTCGGTCACCTCGAAGGCCACCACCGCGATGCCCTCGACCGCGCCCCCGGCGTCCAGCAGCGGCTGGTAGACGAAGTCGAAATAGCATTCCTCGAGCGCGCCGGCGCGTACCAGGTCGACCCGCAGCGAGCGTCCCAGGTAGGGCTGGCCATCGGCGCGCACCCCGTCCAGCAGCTCGAAGATGCCTTGCCCGGCCAGTTCGGGGATGGCGGCGCGGACCGGCCGCCCGAGCAGTGCGCGCGGCCCGATCAGCGCCTGGTAGCGGTCGTTCACCAGTTCGAACACGTGCTCGGGGCCGCGCAGGATCGCGATCGCGGCCGGCACCTGGCGGAAGATGGCGGCCATGCGGCCGGCGGCGGCGCGTTCGATGGTGCGGGCGCGGGCGCGCATCAGCTGCGACTCGATGCGGGTCAGCAGTTCGCGCGCGGCGAACGGCTTGACCAGGTAGTCGTCGGCGCCGGCCTCGAGTCCTTCGATGCGGGCTTCCTCGCCGGCGCGTGCCGACACCAGCAGCACCGGGATCTCGGCCAGGTCGGGATCGGCGCGCAACTGCTCGAGCAGGCCGAAACCGTCCAGGCGCGGCATCATCACGTCGGACACGATCACGTCCGGACGCTCGCGGCGCGCCGCCTCCAGCGCGGCGATGCCGTCGCCGGCCGCGGTCACGCCCCAATGCCGGCCGAGCAGGCGCGCCAGGTAGTCGCGCATGTCGGCGTTGTCGTCGGCGACCAGCACGCGCGCCAGCGGCGCCGGCGCGATGCCCGCCAGCGATGCCTGGGCCGGCGCCGCCGCCTCGGGTGCCGCTTGCGCCAGCCAGCGTCCGGCCTCGCCGGTGAAGGCGGCAACGGTGCGCGCATTCGGCGCGGCCGGCACGGCGGCCGGGACCTCGCCCGCATCCTGCGCCAGCGGCAGCGTCACCGTGAACACCGTGCCTTGCCCCGGGCGGCTGTCGAGCGCGATCGTGCCGCCCTGCAGCTCGACCAGGTCGCGCACCAGCGCCAGGCCGATGCCCGAGCCTTCGTAGGAGCGCGAGCGCGCACCCTCGACGCGCTGGAAACGCTGGAACACCTTTTCCAGGTGGGCCGCCTCGATGCCGATGCCGGTGTCCTCCACCACCAGGCGCGCCGTCATGCCGTGCTGCTCGAGCGTCACCGCGATCCCGCCCTCGAAGGTGAACTTGAAGGCGTTCGACACCAGGTTCAGCACGATCTTCTCCCACATGCCGACGTCGACGCGGGCCGGCGGGAACAGCGGCGCGCAGTCCACCTCGAAGCGCAGGCCGGCGCTCTCGACCACCGAGCGGAAGCCGCTGGCCAGGTCGGCGGTCAGCGCCGCCAGGTCGACCGCCACCACGTTGGCCGCCATGCGGCCGGCCTGCACGCGCGAAAAGTCGAGCAGCGTGTTGACCAGCTTTTCCAGGCGCAGCGCATTGCGCCGCACCAGGTCGAGGCGCGTGCGCTGGGCCGCCGGCAAAGGATGGGCGGCGTCGGCCAGGCCGTCCTCGATCGGACCCAGCATCAGCGTCAGCGGGGTCCGGAATTCGTGGCTGACGTTGCTGAAGAAGTCGGTCTTGGCGCGGTCCAGCTCGGCCAGCATGTCGGCGCGCCGGCGCTGCTCCTCGCTGGCGCCGGCGTTCTGGATTGCCGCCGCCACCTGGGCCGCGACCATGCCGAAGAAGTTGCGGTAGTCGGCGTCGAGCCGGCGCACCGGACTCACGCCCAGTACCAGCACGCCCAGCGCGCCGCCCTGTCCCGGCGCCGCCAGCGGCAGCGCGACCGCCTGCCGCACCGGTTGCTGGGCCAGGCCGGACGGGATGCCGGCGATGCCGTCCAGCGCCACGGTCACCGGCACGCCGCCCGCCAGCGCCTGCCCCACCCCGAACGGATCCGCGGCGCCGTCCAGCGCGATCGCCGGCGGCGCCACCCCGGGCGGCAGGCCCGCCGTGCCCGCGGAGCGGGCCTCGCCGCCGGCGCCCGCGGCCGCGCCGTCGCCCGCGGGATCGCTCAGGTACAGCAGGGCGAACGGCAGGTCGGCCGGGTTGTCGGCCAGCGTGGCGACCGCGGTGGCCGCCGCCGCGGCCACGGTCTGCTCGCGCAGCGCATTCGAGGACAGGCGCGACAGCGTGGCCAGGCCGCGCGCGTTGAGCGTGCTGGCGCTGAGGTCGGACGAGGGGCAGAACAGCCCGCCGACCTGCCCGGTTTCGTCGACGATCGGGCTGTAGGAGAACGAATACCAGGTCTCGTCGAGGAAGTCGCCGCGCCGCATGAACAGCTGGACCGCGTCGACGAAGGTCGATTCGCCGCGCGCGAACACCTTGTCCGCCAGCGGGCCGCACACGTCCCAGATCTCGCTCCAGACCTCGGCCGCCGGCCGGCCAAGCGCCCATGGATGCTTGGCCGCGCCCAGCACGTCGACGTAGGCGTCGTTATAGAGGAAGGTGGCGTCGGCGCCCCAGCCGATCCACATCGGGTGGCGCGCATTCAGGATCAGGCTGACCGAAGTGCGCAGGCTTTGCGGCCAGGCGTCGAGCGGGCCGAGCGGCGTGGCGGCCCAGTCGAAATCGCGGATCAGGCCGCCGAGTTCGCCCGGCGCGGCCAGGAAATTCAACGCCGTCTGCAATGCCGCATTCTCCGCCATGGCGGCGCCTGGCTCTCTGTCCATCGGTCTCCTCTGCCGGCCGCACCGGACGGCGGCCTGTAAGCGAATGTCACTTTAGCACGACATTTCGGCATGGTCATGCTTGTTTCATGTTTTCCGGCATGACTTTATGCTTGTAAATACGACGCGCATACAACAATGCGCCTTCCGCCGCACACATAGCAATCTGACTTTGCCTGTTGCCACTTAGAAATATGCTATATTCATCGAGACCTTTATAGCGATTTCCCCCGCCGGTTTGCGCGTTGCGCCGGCCTCACGCCACGACATCATGACCACCCTCATTTTCGCCAGCCGGGCCAGGGCCCTGCTCTGGATCGCCTGCACGTGTGCCGTCCTTCCCGCCGCCCGCGCCGCCGCGCCGCAGGAGGCCGTGCACACCTATAATTTCTCGCCGGTTAACCAGTGGAACCTGCAGGTCTCGGCCAGCTACTGGAATCCGATCATCCGCTACGTGTCGGCCCGCAGCGGCGTGCACCTGAACCTGAAGCTGGGACGCACGTCGGCCGACACCACCAGCTACGTGCTGACGCGCGAAGTCGACTTCGCCTTCAGCAACCACCTGTTCAGCCCCGACCGCGTCAAGATGGGCTGGACCGTGTTCGGCCGCCGCAACGCGCCGCCGGTAGCGGGCCAGCTGGTGGTGCCGGTCGACTCGCCGATCCGCGACATCCGCGACCTGGCCGGCAGCGTGGTCGCCTTCCCCGGCCCGGAAGCACTGGTCGCCTACAAGGTCCCGTACGCCCAGCTGCTGCGCAAGCACATCACCGTGACCCCGATCTTCACCGGCAACCATGACGCCGCCTTCACCCAGCTGTTCGCGGGCAAGGTCAAGGCGGTCGGCGCCAACTCGCAGTTGGTGGCCAACTGGAGCGCGCGCGAAGGCAATGCCTTCCGCGTGCTGTGGACTTCGGTCCCGTTCAACGACCTGGCCCTGATGGCGTCGCCGCGCGTGCCGGCCGACGAAGTGCGTGCCGTGGCGCGCGCCTTCCTGACCATGCACCAGGACCCCGAAGGCCGCAAGATCCTGGCCGCCGCGTCCGAGCTTGTCCATGCGACGACGCCGATCTCCTTCGTCGCCGCCAGCGACGCCGACTACGCCAGCTACCGCGCGTTCTACGCGGACGCGCCGGCCAACCTGCGCTGATCGCCGACCCCATGAGCTCACCGCTGCGCCGATTGCTGCCCAGGTCCCTGGTCGGACGCGTGTTCACCGTGTTCAGCCTGACCATGCTCGTGTTCATGGGCAGCGGCCTGGCCCTGTTCTACCGCTACCAGTTCCTGCAGCACATCGAGGAAACCCAGGACAGCGCCATGACCCTGGTCGAGGTGGCGGCCCAGACCATCGAGGACAGCGCGGTGATCGGCGACTACGACACCGTCAAGCGCACGCTCGACAAGATGCTGGTGCAGTCGCCGTTCAAGAGCGCCGAGTTCCTGGACGTTTCCGGCGGCCGTATCCGGGTCGAGGAACAGGGGCCGGTGCCGGACGCGCCGGCCTGGATGCGCAAGCTGGTCGCCAGCCGCCTGTACGACCTGAACCGCGTGGCCAATGTCGGCGGCAAGGACTACGGCGTGGTGCGCCTGTCCTTCGACGAACGTAAGCTGGCCGCCCAGATGTGGACCATGGTTGCCGAGACCGCGGCCCTGAGCGCCATCGTGTTCGTGCTGAGCCTGGCCCTGATGCGCACGCTGCTGCGCCGCTGGCTCGACAATCTCGGGCGCCTGCGCTCGTTCGAGAACGACGTCGCCGCCGGCCGCATCACCGCCGCCGCGGCCCTGCACGCCGATGCCCCGAGCGAGATCCAGGAAGCGATCCAGGCGGTCAACCGCAGCGCCGACAGCCTGCGCGCGCAGTTCGGCCAGCGCATCGATTCGCTGATGAACTCCCTCATGCAGCACAAGAGCGCGATGGACCAGGCGGCGATCGTGTGCGAGGTCGACACCGGCGGGCGCATCGCCGAAGTCAACGACCTGTTCGTCGCCAACAGCGGTTTCGCGCGCAACGAACTGGTCGGCATGCCGCTGGACGCGGTCGGGCACTCGGCGGATCCGGCGCGCGCCTGGCGGCCGGGCCCGCAGGTGTGGAACGGCGAAGTCGCGCTGGCCGGCCGCAACGGCGTGCGCCAGTGGCGCCGCACCGTGGTGCCGATGTTCGACGCCGGCGGCACCATCGAGCGCTACATCTGCATCGACATCGACATCACCGAGCGCAAGGACTTCGAACGCGCGATCATGGAAAACGCCAGGCGCCAGACCCTGATCGCGGAACTCGGCCGCAAGGCGCTGGCCGACAACGAGATCGACGAGCTGTTCGCCGAAGCCGTGGCGGCCGCCGCGCACGGCCTGGCCGCGGCCGGCGCGGCCCTGTTCGAAGCCGGACCGGACGGCCGCCTGCTGGTGCGTGCCGGCGCCGGCCGCCTGGCCGCGGCCCAGGGCCAGCGCCTGGCCGGCGGCGACGCGCCGCTGCCGCAGCCGCAGCCGCAACCGCAACCGCAACCGCAGCCAATGAGCGCCGCGCTGCACGACTGGTTCGCGCCGCTGGCCCGGCGCCACAGCCTGGACAGCGGCCTGGATGCCGGCATCGGCAGCACCGAGCAGCCGTTCGGCCTGATCGGCGTGTACGACGACGGCCTGCGCAGCTTCAACGCCAACGACGCCACCTTCCTGCGCGGGATCGCCAACATCCTGGCCACCGCGCTGGAGCGGCGCGACGCCCGCACCCGCCTGACCTACCTGGCGCAGTACGATTCGCTGACCCACCTGCCGAACCGGCGCCACCTGACGCTCGGCCTGGAACAGGCGCTGGCGCGCGCCGCGGCGCACGGCGGCCGGGCGGCGGTGATGTTCATCGACCTGGACCGCTTCAAGAACGTCAACGACATGCTCGGCCACGGCGTCGGCGACCAGCTGCTGGTGCAGGCGGCGCGCCGCCTGCAGGCCTGCGCGGGCGAAGGCGACCTGGTGGCGCGCCTGGGCGGCGACGAGTTCGCGCTGGTGCTGTCCGACCTGGTGCGCGACGAGGATGCGGCCAGGCTGGCCGGCGCCGTCATCGAAGCCCTGGCCCGGCCGTTCTATCTGCAGGGCCAGGAGCTGTTCGTGTCGGCCAGCGTCGGCATCGCCAGCTACCCGGAGCACGGCGACAGCGCCGAGCTGCTGCTCAAGAGCGCCGATACCGCGATGTACGGCGCCAAGAACGGCGGCCGCAACACCTACCAGCTGTTCGCGCCGTCCATGCACGAGAACGCGGCCCAGCGCCTGCAGACCGAGACCCAGCTGCGCCTGGCGCTGGAACGCGGCGAATTCATGCTGCACTACCAGCCCAAGCTCGACCTGGCGGGCGGCACCATCAGCGGCTTCGAGGCGCTGCTGCGCTGGAACCATCCGCAGCGCGGCCTGGTCCCGCCGCTCGAATTCGTATCGATCCTGGAAGACACCGGCCTGATCCTGCCGGTCGGCGAATGGGTGATCGGCGAAGTGTGCCGCCAGCTCAAGGCCTGGCAGGCCGCCGGGCTGCAGCTGGCGCCGGTGGCGATCAACCTGTCGGCACGCCAGCTGCAGCAGGACGACCTGGCCGGCGCGATCGAGCGCATCGTGGCCGCCGCCGGGGTCGCGCCGACGCTGCTGGAGTTCGAGCTGACCGAGTCGATGCTGATGACGAACCCGGAAGCCGCGGTCGAGATCCTGTCGCGCATCAAGGCGCTCGGCATGCGCCTGTCGGTCGACGACTTCGGCACCGGCTACTCCAGCCTGGCCTACCTGAAGCGCTTCCCGCTGGATGCGCTGAAGATCGACCGCACGTTCGTGCGCGACCTGCCGCACGACAGCGACGACGCCGCCATCACCAAGGCCGTGATCCTGCTGGCGCACAGCCTGAACCTGAAAGTGGTGGCCGAAGGGGTGGAAAACATCGAGCAGATCCAGGAGCTGGAGAAATACGCCTGCGACGAGATCCAGGGTTATTACCTCAGCCGTCCGGTGGCGGCCGCGGCGGTGCCCGCGATGCTGGCGCGCGAGCAGGCGGCGACCGCTTGAGCTAAGATGGCGCCTTTGTCACAGCACCGCCCGCACAGCATGTCCCACGATCCCAGCACTCATTTCGCGCGCGCCCTGCAGGTCGCAGGCCGCGTCGACGCCATCGAACCCTTCCGCGTGATGGAGATGGTCAAGGCCGCCGCCGCGATGACGCGCGCCGGCCGCGACGTCATCAGCATGAGCGTCGGCGAACCGGATTTCACGGCGCCCGACGTGGTCGCGGCCGCCGCCATGGACGCCATCAAGGCCGGCAGCACCCAGTACACCGAATCGCTCGGCCTGCCAGCGCTGCGCGAAGCCATCTCGGCCTGGTACGCGAGCGCCTGGGGCCAGCAGGTCGACCCGCGCCGCATCGTGATCACGGCCGGCGCCTCGGCCGGCCTGCTGCTGGCCTGCGCGGCGCTGGTGGCCGAGGGTGACGAAGTCCTGATGCCCGACCCGTGCTACCCCTGCAACCGCCATTTCGTCACTGCCTTCGGCGGCAGGCCGGTGCTGGTGCCGTCCGGCCCCGACACCCGCTACCAGCTCAGCGCGGAACATGTCGGCCAGCACTGGAACGCGCGCACGCGCGGCGTGATCGTGGCCTCGCCCTCGAACCCGACCGGCACCTCGATGACCCCGGCGCAATCCGAAGCCCTGCTGGCGGCCGTGCGCGCGCGCGGCGGCTTCGCGATCGTCGACGAGATCTACCAGGGCCTGTCGTACGGCGAGCGACCGACCAGCGCGCTGGCCTTCGGCGACGACCTGATCACCGTCAACAGCTTCTCCAAGTATTTCAGCATGACCGGCTGGCGCCTCGGCTGGCTGGTGGTGCCGGAATCGCTGGTGCCGACGGTCGAGAAACTGGCCCAGAACCTGTTCATCTGCGCCCCGACCATCGCCCAGTACGCGGCGCTGGCCTGCTTCACGCCGGAAGCGATCGCCATCTACGAAGCGCGGCGCCTGGAATTCCAGCGCCGCCGCGACTTCCTGGTGCCGGCCCTGCGCGAGCTGGGCTTCCAGGTGCCGGTGCTGCCGGACGGGGCGTTCTACGTGTATGCCGACATTGGCCGGCTCGCGCATCCGGATGCCGGCGACAGCACGGCGTTCGGGATGGCGGTGCTGAAGGAGGCCGAGGTGGCGATCGTGCCGGGCGACGATTTCGGGTTCGCGGCGCCGAAGCGGCATGTGCGGTTTTCGTATGCCACGAAGTACGAGCGAATCGAGCAGGCGGTGGAGCGGCTGGGACGCTTGCTGCGCCGCTGATCACCGTCGTTCCCGCGAAAGCGGGAATCCATGCTGAGCAACAGGATTCGCTGTGCCGGAAGCAGCTCGTCCGGTTCTGAAATACGGACTCCGGTAATGCAGCATGGGTCCCCGCCTGCGCGGGGACGACGTTCTACGCCAGCTGCGCCATCAACGCCCGCAGATCGGCGGCCGCCACCGGCTTCACCAGGTAGTGGTCGAACCCGGCATCCATCCCGCGCGCCCGGTCCTCTTCCTGGCCGTAGCCCGACAGCGCCACCGCGAACGGCCGCCCGCCCTGCTGCGCGCTGCGCACCGAGCGCATCAGGTCGAGTCCATCCAGGCCCGGCAGGCCGATGTCGCAGATGATCACGTCGAAGGCCTGCTCCTGTGCCGCCGCCAGGCCCTGGTGGCCGTCGTAGGCGCAGCGCACCTGGTGGCCTTCCGAGGCCAGGAAGCCGGCCAGGGTGTCGCAGGCGTCGACGTTGTCTTCCACCAGCAGGATGTTCAGCATGGCGCGGCGCGCCGGTGCCGGTGCGGCCGCCTGCGGCGCCACCGCCCGGCCGGAGCACGGCAGGCGCACCGTGAAGCGGCTGCCCTGCCCCAGGCCGGGGCTGTCGGCGCGCACCGTGGCACCGTGCATGGCGAGCAGGTTGCGCACCACGTTCAGGCCCACGCCCAGGCCGCCCTCGGAGCGCGCCAGCGAGCGCGGCCCCTGGGTGAACAGGTCGAAGATGTGCGGGATCACGTCCGGCGCCATGCCGATGCCGTTGTCTTCCACCCCGACGACCGCTTCGCCGTCCTCGACCCCGGCCGTCACCTTCAGGATGCCGCCGTCGCCGGTGTACTTGGAGGCATTGCCGAGCAGGTTGGTGAACACCTGGGTCAGGCGCACACGGTCGCCGTCGACCACCGTCCGTTCGGCGGCCGGCGCCAGCTCGACCTGCAGGCGCTGGCGGCGCTCCTGGATGCGCGGCTGGATGGTCTCGACCGCGTGCTGGATCAGTTCCGACAGCAGCAGCGGCTGCACCGACAGCGTGATCTTGCCGCTGCTGATGCGCGCGGCGTCGAGCAGGTCGTCGAGCAGGCGCGCCATGTGGTCGACCTGGCGCCCGATCACGCGCGACAGGTTGGTCAGCTGGGGACTGGCGTTGGGCACGGTGCCCAGCAGCGAGGCCGCCATGCTGATCGGCGACAGCGGATTGCGCAGCTCGTGCGCCAGCATCGCCAGGAATTCGTTCTGGCGCCGGTTGGCCGCTTCCGCGTCCTCGCGCAGGTGTTCGGCATTGAAGGTGGCCAGCACAAGATGTTCGTTGGCTTCGCGCAGCAGCGCCACACCGGCGTCGAGCGCCTCGCGCTCGCGCATCTGGCGCTCGATCTGGGCGCGCGCGGCGGCCAGATCGGCTTCCAGCTCGTGCACGCGGCGCAGCAGGTACGTGTCGGGCATGTCGAGGGAACGCTGCTCGGAAGCCAATGAATTGTCCTGGTACGTTCCCATGTCCATCCTATGACCGCGGGCGGCGCGGCACCGGATAGCCGCTGAGGATCCGGTCGTAGGGGGCGGCGTGGCCGTCCACCTCGATCCCGGCGCCGGTGATGCGGTAGGCCCGCACTTCGTTGCTGTGGTCGATGCCGCGCACCTTCACCACCGTCATGAACTTGCACAGGCGGCTGTCGATCTCGGCGAAGCGCAGCGCCAGCACGGCATCGGTCAGGAAACACAGGTTGTCGAAGCTGAAGCGCAGGTCGGGCTGGTTGTCGTCGAAGCCGGCGGTGACCAGCACGCTGACGCCGCGCGCGGCCAGCAGCGCCAGCGTGCGGAACACCGACAGGCGCAGGTCGTGGCGGAACTCGGGCGCCAGGTACAGTCCGATCTCGGACAGCGAATCGATCACGACCCGGGTGGCGCCGGTGCGGGCCATGGTCTCGACCAGGTCGTCCATCAGCTCGTCGACCGTCAGCGACAGCGAGCGCGACTCCAGCACCGTCACCTGGCCTGCGCGGACCATCTCGATCAGCGCCGCGTTGTGCAGGCGCGCGGTGTGCTTCTCGAAATACACGGCGACGCCTTTCTCGCCGCAAGCCGCGCCGGCCTGCAGGAACTGGGTGCCGAGGATGGTCTTGCCGATGCCGGTCGGGCCCGAAACCAGCATCGTGTGGCCTTGCGGCAGGCCGCCGCACAGCAGGTCGTCGAGCCCCGCCACACCGGTGGAAATCCGGTGCGCATCGCGGTCGATTCTGGAATACGCGCCCGGCACCGGCGCCAGCACGCGCGGATAGACGCGGATGCCGTCGTCGCTGATGCGCAGCGTGTGCGAGCCGGCCATGTGGGCCTGGCCGCGCATCTTGACGACGCGCAGCTTGCGCACCACCACGTCCTCTTCCTGGTTGTGCGACAGCGCGATCATGCCGTCGGCCACCGTGATGATCGGGTTGGCCTCGACGTCGGCCTGGGTGTATTCGCCGATCAGGAAGGTAGTGGCCTGCCAGCTGGCCATGCGCGAACCGAGTTCCTGGACGAAATGCTGCAGGTCCCACAGGCCCTCGTTCCCGCTACGGGCGGTCTGCACCACGGAACGGAAGGAATCGACGAATACCAGGCTGGGGGCGAAGTCCTCGACTTCGCGCATGATGCGCTCGAGCACGCCGCTGAAATCGCCGGCGCGCAGGTCGTCGGCCAGGTTCACGTAGCGTACGCTGGTGCCGACCTTGTCGAGCTCGAAGAAGCTGAACTGCTGCTGGTAGCGCAGCATCTTGAGGGGCGGCTCGCCCAGCACGGTGAAGAACAGGGCACGGCGCTCGGGATGGGCGAGCGCGAACATGATCTGATGCGCCAGCGTGGTCTTGCCGCTGCCGGGGGCACCGGCGATCAGCGTGAACGAAAACTCGGTCAGCCCACCCCCGAGGAGAACGTCGAGCCCGGGCACGCCGGTGCTGAGTTTCCCTAAGGTTACTTTCTCGCTCATTACTTGTGCTCCTGTTGATTCTGTTGCTGCTCGTCTCCGGCCGTGCTTTCCGCCAGCAGGCGCGCGGTCAGGCCAGCGCCGATGAGGGCACCCAGCTGACGGGTGAAAGTGCTCATCAATGCTTCGTTCGCGATGCCGGCAGTCCCCTCGTCCACGCCGGCCAGGTCTGATTCCAGACCGGCCAGCAGCGCCGCGCTGGTCTTGCGCGAACCGTCCACGCTCAACCATGCGTGCTCCGGTGCAACCAGCCTCAGGGTCCTGCCGAACAGCGCGCCGAAACCGTTCTCGCCGATCAGCGGCACCAGCCGCCCGCTCAGGCGCAGCCAGGTCCGCACGAACGGCTGCGCATGCCCGGCGTCGGGCGCCGCGCCCGCGCCGGGCGGCTGCGCTCTGTAGTCGTGTTTGTCCATTCAGGGGTTTGGAATCGGTTTCTTGTGTCTTGCTCATGGCCGCCCAGGTGGCAGCATCCGTACCCGGATTATAGCCTGAGTCCGGAACATGGCCTTTTTAAGAAGAGTGCGGATTTATTATGATTCATCGGGGAAAATTCCATGCTGCGGCGCACGGTGCTAACATCGCAAGATTCTCCACTCACGAGCCGCCATCCATGCCCGTCCGTTCCCGCTCCCTGCTCCTCCCCGCCCTCTTCGCTGCCAGCCTGTGCGCCGCCGGCGCCTCGGCCCAGACCGTCGCCGAAGCACCGCTGCGCGCCCACCTGTCCTTCCTGGCCGACGACCTGCTCGAAGGCCGCGGCACCGGCCAGCGCGGCGGCGAGCTCACCGTGCGCTACCTGGAAACCCAGGCCGCGGCGCTCGGCCTGCAACCGGTCGCCGGGGGCGGCTACCGCCAGAAGGTCGAGATGGTCGGCCAGAAGACCCAGCCGGGCAGCAGCCTGCGTTTCGAGGTGAACGGCAAGCAGCTGGCCACCACCTTCGGCCGGGAAGCGGTGTACGGCAACGCCAGCGGGCGCGCCGAGACCGCGCTGTCGGCCCCGGTCGTGTTCGTCGGCTACGGCATCGATGCGCCGGACCAGAACTGGAACGATTTCCAGGGCGCCGACGTCAAGGGCAAGCTGCTGGTGGCGATGGTCAACGACCCGCAGCCGACCGCCGCCGAGCCGGAGCGCTTTGCCGGCAAGTCGCTGACCTGGTACGGACGCTGGACCTACAAGTTCGAAGAAGCGCTGCGCCAGGGTGCGGCCGGCATCCTGCTGATCCACACGACCGCTTCGGCATCGTATCCGTGGAGCGTGCCGTCCAACAGCTTCAGCCACGAGCAGTTCCACCTGGCCGGCGCCGGCAACGCACTGCAGGGCTGGATCAGCGAAGACTTCGCGCGCACCCTGTTTGCCGCAAGCGGCCAGGACCTCGACAAGCTGCGCGCCGCCGCCGAGATGCGCGGCTTCAAGCCGGTGGCGCTGAACGCCAGCGTGCAGGCCAATGTCAAGAGCGAGGTGCGCCAGGTGGTCGAGTACAACGTGGCCGGCATCGTCCCCGGCACCGACCCGACACTGAAAGCCGAAGCGGTGATCTATTCGGCGCACTGGGATCACCTCGGCATCGACGAACACAACGGCAAGCCCGACCACATCTGGAACGGCGCCATCGACAACGGCTCGGGCACCGCCGCCCTGCTGGCCATGGCCCAGGCCGCGGTTGCGCGCCCGGCCAAGCGCACCCAGATCTTCCTGTGGCCGTGCGCCGAGGAACAGGGCCTGCTCGGCAGCCTGGCCTACGTGCGCGCCCCGCTGTGGCCGCTGGCCAAAACCGCCGCCGACCTCAACCTCGACAGCATGAACTTCGTCGGCCGCACGCGCGACATCGGCGTGGCCGGCGCCGAGCGCAGCTCGCTGTACGCAAGCTCGGCGCAGGTGGCCAAGCAGATGGGCCTGAGCCTGGCGCCGCCGACGCCGGACCTGGGCGGTGCCTACTTCCGCGCCGACCACTTCAACTTCGCCAAGGCGGGCGTGCCGGCCTTTAACGTCGGCTCGGCGGTGTTCTCGGGCGACGGCAAGTTCGCCTTCGAACACGAGCACGGCGCGGTGGAAAAAATGAAGGCTTTCACCAAGGACTACCACCAGGTCAGCGACCAGTACGATCCGTCCTGGGACCTGTCGGGCATGGTGCAGCAGGCCCAGTTCACGCTGAACCTGGGCTATGCGGTGGCCAATGCGCCGGCGCTGCCGGCGTGGAAGGCGGGCGAGGCTTACGGCAAGGTCAAGCGCTGATCCAGCTCGCTGTCCTTGATATCCGCGATGGGGCCGAGAATGGCCCCGTCGAACGGACGCGGCTGGGCACCCTGCGCGAACACCCTCGGCAGGTCCGGATTGGCCAGGGCGCCGCGTCCGACCGCCACCACATCGGCGCCCAGGGTCAGCGCTTCCCCGGCACGCGCGGCATCGTGCAGGCTGCCGTTGGCGATGATCGGGGTCGCTGGCGCATGACGGCGCGCCAGGGCGACCAGGCTGTCGGTGCCGCCCTCGAAGGCCGGCTGCCAGGCCTCGAACTCGGTCACGTGGATGAAGTCCGCGCCGGCCGCCGCCAGCGCGCCGAAGATGACCCGCGCATCGTCCTCGCGGCCCGGCCACTTGCTGGTGAAGTCATTGACCTTCCCCTGCGAGATGCGGATGCCGACCGGCACCTCGCCGCCCACGGCGGCCTTGACGGCCCGCAGCACCTCGACCAGCAGCGCCACGCGGCCGGCGGCGTCGCCGCCCCAGCGGTCGGTGCGGCGGTTGGTTTCCGCGGTCAGGAACTGGTCCAGCAGGTAGCCGTTGGCGCCGTGGATCTCGATGCCGTCGAAGCCGCCGATCCGGACCGCGCGGACCGCCGCATCGACGAAGCCCGCGATGACCTCGGCAATTCCCGCCTCATCGACCTCGACCGGTTCCGCATACGGGCCTTCGCCATGGTAGAAGCCCATCTGCTTGCCTTTCGGACGCAGCGCGGACGGGGCGACGTTGTGGCTGCGGAAGCGGTTGCCCTGGCTGAGCGCACCGGCATGCATCAACTGCGCGAATACCCGGGCGCCGAGTGCATGGGCGTCCGCCGTGATCGGTTTCCAGCTGGCCGCCTGCGTATCGTCCGCCAGACCGGGCTGGTTGCGGTACCCTTGCGAATGGGCCGGGTCGGTGTACAGGCCTTCGGTAATGACGAGACCGAATCCGCCGGCGGCGAACCCGGCGTAGTAGCGGCGCATGGTCTCGGTCGCCAACCCCTCTTCGGTCGCGGTCACCCGCGTCATCGGCGCGACTGCCAGCCGGTTTCGCAGTGTCGCGTCTTTTATATCAAACGGCGATAAGATATTGTTCGATGTGGTGCCCATGGCGGTCTCCGTACGATTCGGTTGAAGTGCGGTCATCATGAAGGCTGCCGGCGCAACGGCCAAGACCGCTTCGCGTGAAGGCGGCTTAACGTTTTGGGTTATAAAGTACAGTGCAGATAGCGGATATCCAGGTGTTTCTCGCGGTGACATCGATGGGCAGCCTGTCCGCGGCCGGCCGCCAGCTCGGTATCGGGCCGATGCAGGTATCGCGCCGCATCGCCGCGCTCGAAGCGGCGTTGCACGTGCGCCTGTTCCATCGCACCACGCGTTCCGTGTCGCTGACGGCCGAGGGCGAGGCATTCCTGCCGTATGCGGCCACGATCAGCGAAGCCGACCAGAATGCGCGTGCCGAACTCAGCCCGTCGCCGGCGCGGGTCACCGGCACCCTGAAGCTGACGGCGCCGAGCGTATTCGGACAGACGATCGTGATGCCCATGCTGCCGGCATTGCTGGAACGGCATCCCGGCCTGCGCGTCGACCTCGACCTGTCGGACCGGGTCGTGGACATCGTCGGCCAGGGCCTGGATCTGGCGCTGCGCGTAGCGACGCTGGCGGATTCCGAACTGGTGGCGCGGCGCCTGGTCGCCAATGCCCGGGTGATCTGCGCGGCGCCGTCGTATATCGCGCGCCATGGCCGGCCCGCCACCCTCGCCGAGCTCGATGCGCACCAGTGCGTAATCCTGCAGGCGGTACCGCGCTGGCCGATGATCGTCGACGGCATCTTCCAGCGCCGCCATATCGACGGCAGGGTGCTGACCAGCAGCGTCGACGCCGCGCGCACGGCCTGCCTGCAAGGTCTCGGCCTGGCGCTGCTGGCCTACCTGGACGTGCATGAACACCTGAAGAGCGGCAAGCTGGCGAGGATCGAGCTGGCGGACGCTGCGATGGAAGAACTGTCGGTGTGGGCGGTGATGCCGACCCGGCGCCAGGTGCCGGGGCGGGTCAAGGTGTTCCTGGCGGCGCTGGAAGACGCATTGTCGCGCATCGCCGAAGACGGTGCGCAGGCCGGCGCCGGGCCGGCTGGCGGTGGACGATGAAATCCGGGTAATATCGTTACTTCAGGAAAGATTGACCTTTCCACCATCGTCCGCCGCTCAACTGTCTTTCAGGAAGCCCATGAAGCACACCACGCTTGCCGCCGCCCTCTCCCTTGCTCTGACGAGTACCCTGATGCCGGCGGCGCCGGCCCTGGCCGCATCCACCGCGGCCGCTTCGCATGCCACCTCGCATGCCACCGCGGGCGCCGCCGACCAGCGCTTCCGCAGCATCTACCAGGACGAATGGAAGTGGCGCATCGGGCAGCGCCTGGCCTGGGACGAGGAATCGCCGCGCAGCGAGAGCGGCGAACTGGCGCGGGTCGACGCCGCCACCCAGGCCGCGCGCCTGGCCTACTGGCAGGGCGTGCTGGGCAAGCTCGACGCCATCAAGCCGGCCGACCTGTCGCCGGCCGAGAAAATCAACTACGCGGTGTACCGGGCCCAGATCGCCGCCTTCGTCGACGCCCAGCGCTTCCGCGAATACGAGCAGCCGGTGAACGCCGACAGCGCATTCTGGTCCGACATCACCTACATCGCGCGCCGCCCGCTCAAGACCGAGGCGGAATACCGCACCTACCTGCGCCAGCTGGCCGACCTGCCGCGCTACTTTGCCGACGAGACCACCAACATGCGCGCCGGCCTGGCGCGCGGCTTCACGCCGCCGAAGGTGACCCTGAACGGCCGCGAAGCGCCGCTGGTCGCCATCGCCGAGGCGAAGAACCCGCAGGACACCGTCTACTACACGCCCTTCAAGACGATGCCGGCCACGATCCCGGCGGCCACGCAGGAAGCGCTGCGCGCCGACGCGCTCAAGCTGATCCGCGGCGCGGTGCAGCCGGCCTACGCCGCCGTGCTGAAATTCGTGCGCGAGGACTACTTCCCGAAGGCGCGCACCGCGCTCGCGGCCGAGAGCCTGCCGGACGGGAAGGCCTACTACCAGTCGAAGATCGTCGAGTTCACCACGACGTCGATGAGCGCGGCGCAGATCCACGAGATCGGCCTGGCCGAGATGGCCAAGATCCGCGCCGAGATGGGGCAGACGATGGCGCAGGCCGGCTTCAAGGGCGACCTGCCGGCCTTCTTGACCTTCCTGCGCAGCGACCCGCAGTTCTACGCCAAGACGCCGGACGAACTCTTGAAAAGCGCGGCCTGGATCGCCAAGAAGTTCGACGCCAAGGCCGACCAGTATTTCGGCTACCTGCCGCGGCGCCGCTTCGCGATCGTCCCGGTGCCGCCCGACCAGGCGCCCTACTACACGTCGGCACGCGGCGGTCCCGGCATCTACCTGGTCAACACCTACAACCTGCCGGCGCGCGCCCTGTACAGCCTGCCGGCGCTGACCCTGCACGAGTCGGCGCCGGGCCACGCCTTCCAGATGCCGGTGGCGCTGGAACAGCAAGGCGTGCCGCCGTTCCGCCGCGCCTACATCTCGGCCTACGGCGAAGGCTGGGCGCTGTACTGCGAACGCCTGGGCAGCGAGATGGGCATCTACGAGACGCCGTACGAAACCTTCGGCATGCTGAGCTACCAGGCCTGGCGCGCCGCCCGCCTGGTGGTCGACACCGGCATCCACGCCAAGGGCTGGACGCGCGAACAGGCGCAGCAGTACATGCACGACAACACCGCGTTGTCGGACCACGAGATCGAGACCGAGGTCGACCGCTACATCTCGTGGCCGGGGCAGGCGCTGTCCTACTACCTGGGCGAGATGGCGATCATGAAGGCGCGCGCCAAAGCCGAAAGCGCGCTGGGGCAGAAGTTCGATATCCGCGCCTTCCACGACACCGTGCTGCAGCTGGGGGCGGTGCCGTTGCCGGTGCTGGAGGCGCGGATCGATACGTTCATTGCGGAGGGTGGGAAGTCGCCGTATCCGAAGCAGAAATAAGACCGTAGGGTGGGCGCGGCCGGGGTAGTCACCCCGTGCCCACCCTACGCATCATTCGAACAGTTTGATCTTCAACTGCACCGAAATCCCGCCATACAGCCGGTCCTTGTAGCTCGGGATGATCCCGACGTTCACACCGACCCGCTTGTAGTCGTAGGTCAGCGTCGGAATCGCCGCCGGGAACCAGCCGCCGTCGCGCATGTGCGGGTAGCCGTCGAAGGCGGCGATGGCGGCGCCCAGGCGCACCGGACCGATCGCCCACGGCTGCCAGATCACGCCGGCGTAGTTGGAGTACTCCCGGTCGCTGTTGTAGAAGCGGCCGGCGGTGGCTGCCATCGTGCCCGAGAAGCGGTATTCGAATCCGAGGCCGTGGTTGGCGCCGTTCAAGTCCTTGTCGCGGTCAAAGTGCCAGGTGGCGAAGCCGCTGTCGATCCACAACTCGCTTTTCGGGGCGGCGTCGATCCAGGTGAACAGCGGCTCGCTGCCGGAGGCGGTTTGCGCCTGCGCGGAGGCTGCAAGCAGCGCCAGGCCGGCCGTCGCCAGCGCGCGGGAAATCAGGGAGTGGTTCAATCGTCGGCCTTCGGGTCGAGGTGGGGGAACATCACGTCGGTGAAGCCGAAGCGCGAGAAGTCCTTGATGCGCATCGGGTACAGGATGCCCAGCAGGTGGTCGACTTCGTGCTGCACCACGCGCGCATGGAAACCGTCGACGTCGCGGCTGATCCGGTTGCCGTACTGATCGGCGCCCTCATAGTGCAGGCGCGTGTAGCGGGGCACGCTGCCGCGCAGGCCCGGCACCGAGAGGCAGCCCTCGAAGCCCTCCTCCATCTCGTCCGACAGTGGCGTCAGGACGGGATTGATGAGCACCGTTTCCGGCACCGCCGGCGCATCCGGATAGCGCTGGTTCTTGCCGAAGCCGAAGATCACCAGCTGCAGGTTGACGCCGATCTGCGGCGCGGCCAGGCCGGCGCCGTCGACCGCGTGCATGGTCTCGAACATGTCGGCGATCAGCGCATGCAGTGCCGGCGTGTCGAATTCGGTGACGGGTTCGGCCACGCGCAGCAGTCGCGGGTCCCCCATCTTGAGAATTTCGCGGATGGCCATCAGGTGCTCTCTTTGCACAGCTCCCGGAGGAACTCGGAATAGCCTTCGGCGGTTTCCGGGTGTTTCATGCCGATCGCCGCGGTCGCCTTCAGGTAACCGAGCTTGGAACCGCAATCATAACGCTGGCCGGCGTAGCGGTAGGCCAGCACGCGCTCGCGTGCCATCAGGGCGGCGATGCCGTCGGTCAGCTGGATCTCGCCGCCGGCGCCCTTGCCGATGGTGGCCAGGTGGTCGAAGATCGCGCCCGACAGCACGTAGCGGCCGACCACGGCCAGCGTCGACGGCGCGTCCTCGGGCTTCGGTTTCTCGACGATGCCGGACACCAGTTCGAGGTCGGTGCGGTAGGCGCTGGCGCTGACGATGCCGTACTGGCGGGTGTGCTCGCGCGGCACGTCCTGCACCGCCAGCACGCTGCATTTCTCGTAGGCGTACAGGTCGGTCATCTGGGCCAGCACCGGCTTGTGGCCGGGCGCGGTGTCCATGAAGTCGTCGGCCAGCAGCACCGCGAACGGGTCGTTGCCGATGACCGGACGGGCGCACAGCACCGCGTGGCCCAGGCCCAGCGGCTCGGACTGGCGGATGTAGATACAGTTGACGTTCTTCGGGATCACGCCGCGCACCAGTTCCAGCAGCGCCGCCTTGCCGGCCGCTTCCAGCTCCGATTCGAGCTCGTAGGCCTTGTCGAAGTGGTCTTCGATGGCGCGCTTGTTGCGGCCGGTGATGAACACCATTTCGGTGATGCCGGCGGCGACCGCCTCTTCCACCGCGTACTGGATCAGCGGCTTGTCGACGATCGGCAGCATTTCTTTCGGCTGCGCCTTGGTGGCCGGCAGGAAGCGGCTGCCGAGACCGGCGACGGGGAATACGGCTTTCTTGATTACGGTCATTCTGGGTCCATCCTTGATGTTGAATTGTTGGCGTCGGCCAGCAGGGCCAGCAGGCCGGCCTCGTCGAGCACCGTCACGCCCAGGCTCTCTGCCTTGTCCAGCTTGCTGCCGGCGTCGGCACCGGCGACCACGTACGAGGTCTTCTTCGACACCGAACCGGAAACCTTGCCGCCCGCCTGCTCGATCAGCGCCCCGGCGGCGTCGCGCGACATGGTCGGCAGCGTCCCGGTCAGCACGAAGGTCTTGCCGGCCAGCGGACCGGTCGCGTCGAGCGCCGCATCCTGCGGCAGCAGGTCCAGCAGTTCGCGCCGCAGCGCGGCCAGCGCGGTGATGGTGGCGCGGTTGGCGTCCTCGCCCATCCACGCTTCGAGCGAGGCCACCAGCGGTGCCGGCAGGCCGAACACGCTGAAGATGCGCAGGTGCGCCAGGTCGTCCAGCGTGCGGCCTTCGAGCAGCTGGCGCGCGCGCGGCTCGGTCAGCTTAGGAATGCCGAGCGCGGCCAGCAGCTGCACTTCGTCGAGCTTTTCGCGCAGCTGGGCGCGCGGCGGGTGTTCGCCCTGCGGCGCCACGCCGGCGGCCAGCAGCGCATCGAGCGCCTGCTGGTTCTTCGGCTCGGCGAAAAAGTCGGCGATGGCCTCGGCCACGGTGCCGCCGATGTCCGGCAGCACGCGCAGCAGCGCGGCCGGCGCACGGCGCACCAGCGCCAGGCTGCCCAGCCAGTCGGCCAGGGTCTTGGCGGTGGACTCGCCCACGTGGCGGATGCCGAGCGCGAACAGCAGGCGTTCCAGCGGCGGGCGCTTGCTGGCGTCGATGGCGGCAAGCAGATTGTCGGCCCACTTGGTGGCGACCTTGCCGGCCTTGACGGTCTCCGGTGTCGTGCCGTCGCGTTCGTCGGCCAGGCGCTTCATCTTGAGCAGGTCGTCCAGCGTCAGGCAGTACAGGTCGGCCACGCGGTGGATCAGGTTCGATTCGACCAGGCTGTCGATGTAGCGGTCGCCCAGGCCTTCGATGTCCATCATGCGCCGGCCGGCGAAGTGGCGGATCGCTTCCTTCCGCTGGGCGGCGCAGGTCAGGCCGCCGGAGCAGCGCGCCACCGCCTCGCCCTCTTCGCGCACGACGTGCGAGCCGCACACCGGGCAGGTGGCGGGCAGCGTGTACACCGGCGGTTCCGGAGTCGGACGGCGCTCCAGCAGCACCGACAGCACTTCCGGGATCACGTCGCCGGCGCGGCGTACGGTCACGGTGTCGCCCACGCGCACGTCCTTGCGCCGCACCTCGTCCTCGTTGTGCAGGGTGGCATTGGTGACGGTGACGCCGCCGACCGATACCGGATTCAGGCGCGCCACCGGCGTGATGGCGCCGGTGCGGCCGACCTGCACGTCGATCGCCTGCACCACGGTCAGCGCTTCCTCGGCCGGGAACTTGTGGGCCAGCGCGAAGCGCGGCGCGCGCGAGACGAAGCCGAGGGCGCGCTGGTCTTCCAGGCGGTCGACCTTGTAGACCACACCGTCGATCTCGTACGGGAGCGCGCTGCGTTTTTCTCCGATCGTGCGGTAATAGCCGAGCAGGCCGTCGCGGCCGGTGACCACCGCGCGCTCCTTCGACACCGGCAGGCCGAGACGGTCGAACCAGTCCAGCACCGCCGAGTGCGACGCGGGCATGGGGGCGCCTTCCAGCACGCCGATGCCGTAGGCGAAGAAGCGCAGTTTGCGCTGCGAGGTGATGCGGGCGTCGAGCTGGCGCAGGCTGCCGGCGGCGGCGTTGCGCGGATTGGCGAATTCCTTCTGGCCGGCGTCGCGCTGGCGCCCATTGAGGCGCTCGAAATCGCCCTTGAACATCAGGACTTCGCCGCGCACTTCCAGCACCGCTGGAATGGCGTCGCCGCGCAGGCGCAGCGGGATCACGCGCACCGTGCGGATATTCGCGGTGACGTCCTCGCCGGTGAAACCGTCGCCGCGGGTGGCGGCCTGCACGAACACGCCGTTCTCGTAGCGCAGGCTGATGGCGAGGCCGTCGAACTTGAGTTCGGCCGCGTACTCGACCTGCGCGACGTCCAGGCCTTCGCGCACGCGGCGGTCGAAGTTGTCGATGTCCTCATCGGTGAAGCCGTTGTTCAGCGACAGCATCGGCAGCGCGTGCGTCACCTGGCGGAATTCCGGGATCGGCGCGGCGCCGACGCGCGAGGTCGGGGTGTCGACCGACACGGCTTCCGGGTGCGCCGCTTCGAGCGCGACCAGTTCGTGGTACAGCTTGTCGTACTCGCCGTCCGGGATCGTCGGCGCGTCGAGCACGTGGTAATTGTAGATGTGGTGGTTCAGTTCCTCGACCAGCCATTTCATGCGGGCCAGGTCGTCCGCCGGCGCGGCTTGCGGTGCGGTCATGCAGTCACCTCAGGAGAACAGGCGCAGCGCGCGGGTGGAACCGGCCGGGATGTCGGCCGCATCCATCTCCTGGTAGAACTCGCGCACCTGGCCGGCGATCTCTTCCAGGCTGGAATCGAGCAGCGGCTGGTCGAAGTCGTCGACGATCGCGCCGTCCAGGCGCAGCTCCAGCGCCTTGGCGCAGGCGACCATCTTGCCGAAGCCGTCCTTGGCCGGGGCCACGCAGGGCACGTCGAGCAGCAGGGTCAGGCGCGAGGTGGTGTCGGCGCCGAGGGTGACGTTGGTCGACAGCGTGAACAGCACGCCTTTTTCGCCGTCGGGCATGGCGAAGCGGCCATCCGGGCGCACGTCGAAGCCCTGGTTTTCCAGCGCGCCGATCAGGGTCGACATCGCCCACGGCGCGCCCTTGGACGCCAGGTTCACGCCCAGCTGGGCATCGTGGCCGGCGACGAAGCGGTGCAGGTTCTTTGCTTCGCTCATCACTTCGATCATGTCCGGCACTTCCGGCTCGGCTTGAATCTCGTCGGCCACCGCGCGCAGGCGCGTGACCATTTCCGAGTATTCGAGTTCGTTGAGCGCGGTGCTGCGGGTGGCCAGCTGGACGCCGGCCTGCAGGCGCGTGTAGACGCCGCCGTGCACGATCGGCTCCCAGTCGCCGTTCACGGCCAGGCCGACGAAGTGGACCGGCTTGTTGCCGACGCGGCGCAGCTTGAGCAGCGCCGGCAGGATGCGCTCGCCGCGCAGCGCGCCTTCGGGGGTCAAGGGGATCAGGCAGTCGATCAGCGGGTCGACCAGGTTCTCGGCGAGTTGCGCGGGCGGCGTGTGCGGCGCGACCCCGGGCAGGCTGGCGCCGGCCAGCGGTGCCAGCGGTGCAACCGGCTCGGCGGGAGCGGACGGCGTGGACGGGCCGGAGGGGCCGGCAGCGTCGGCATCGGCACCGGCGGACGGCGCCGGCGGCGCCACGTGCACTACCGGCTCGGCCAGCGCATCGGGGCCGGGCACCAGCGGGTCGGGCGGCAGCACTGCGGTCGCGTTGGCGTCGAACACCGGCTCGTGGCGCTCGACCGGCACGGCCGGGCTGCGCTCGGGCGCGGCGCCGCTGCGCATCAGCACGTCGTCATGGTCCGACGAAAAAGCCCGTTCGACGCTCTTGCGGGCCTTGTATTCCTGCCACTTGTTGTAACCGATGACGCCGACGACGAAGACGCCGCTGGCTGCGATCAGGCTCATTTGTAAATCTGTCATGCTGCTTGTGCCTCGGATACGATAAATTCGGCGCGCCGGACGCGTGCCGGCGCGAAAAGGACCTCAGGGTAGCATGAAGGCAAGAATATACGCAGCAGTGCAGTAACAGGTACCGCCGGTATACCGTCCCGTGCATGACCGATGGAACGCCCGCATGCCAAAATGTCCATAAAGACAAGATGATACCAACTTGGCCGGCGTGGCGCCAAAAAAAAGGCGATCGGCACGCCGGACGGCTTGCCGTGGGCGGCGCTCGGCGTTTGCGACACGTGACGCGCGCAGCGCAAAAAAAAAAGCCACCCCATGGGGTGGCGCAAAGAACGGGCGTCTGCGCGCCCGCTTGCACAGCGACTTACTCCTTCAGTGCGGCCGCCAGCGGCGCGATCTTGTCGGCGCCGACGCCGACCGCCTTGGTCAGGCGCATGCCGTAGTCGGCATCGGCCTTCCAGAAGTAGGACAGCATGGTGTACAGCGTGTCCTGGTTCTTCACGCGCTTCAGGTCGCCCGAGAGGTTGAGGATCAGGTCGTCGCGGTCCTGGCTGCTCAGCGAACGGTAGAAGTCGCCGGCCTGCTTGAAGTTCAGCGTCTTGGCGATGCGCTGCTGCTGGGTGGTGCCGGTCAGCGGCAGCTGGCTGCTGCGTGCGTTCGGGTCTTCGACCAGCGCGCCTTCCAGGCGGCTCGGCTGGTAGTTCACGTGGCCGGTGCGGCCCGAGATGTTGCCGGCGCCATCCTGGTGGTTGTTCTTCACCGGGACCAGCGGACGGTTGATCGGCAGCGACTGGAAGTTCGCGCCCAGGCGGTGGTGCTGGGTGTCGATGTACGAGAACAGGCGGCCCTGCAGCATGCGGTCTTCCGACGGTTCGATGCCCGGCACCAGGTTACCCGGCGCCATCGCGACCTGCTCGGTGGCTTCGAAGAAGTTGTCCGGTACCTTGTTCAGCACCATAGTGCCGATCTTGCGCTCCGGGACGCCCGGCCAGACCTTGGTCGCGTCCAGCGGATCGAAATCGAACTTGTTCAGTTCCTGCGGACGCAGGATCTGCACCACCAGGTCCCACTTCGGATAGGCGCCCTTGGTGATCGATTCGTACAGGTCGACCGTGGCGTGGCTGGTGCTCTTGGCCTGCACCGCCGCGACTTCCATCGGGCGCAAGTTGCGCTCGCCCTGCTGCGACTTCCAGGCGAACTTGGCGTACACGTACTCGCCCTTGGCGTTGACCAGCTTCAGCGCGTGCACGCTGCTGCCGTTCATCTGGCGGTAGCTGGCCGGGGTACCGTAGTTCGAGTACACGCGGGTCAGCATCTGGGTCGATTCCGGGATGTGCGAGAAGAAGTCGAATACGCGCTCCGGCTCCTGCACGTTGGTGATCGGGTCCGGCTTCAGTGCGTGGATCATGTCCGGGAACTTGATCGCATCGCGGATGAAGAAGATCGGCAGGTTGTTGCCGACCAGGTCCCAGTTGCCTTCCTGGGTATAGAACTTGGTGGCGAAGCCGCGCGGGTCGCGCGTGGTCTCGGCGCCCGAGCGGCTCGGGATCACGGTCGAGAAGCGCACGAACACCGGGGTGACGGTGCCCTTGACGAAGAGCTTGGCCTTGGACAGGTCGGACAGGTCGTCGGTGGTAGTGAAGCTGCCGTGGGCGCCGGTGCCGGTGGCGTGCACGACGCGCTCCGGAATACGTTCGCGGTCGAAGCGCTGCAGCTTCTGCACCAAGTGGACGTCCTGCAGCAGGGTCGGGCCGTTGGGACCGGCGGTCTGGCTGTTCTGGTTGTCGCCCACCGGCGCACCGTTATCCTTGGTCAACACCTGTGCCTGCACGCCCTGTGCCAGTGCCAGCACGCCGGAAGTCACGGTCAGCGCGCACACGCTGGCGCGGCCAAGAGAGAAACTGAAACTTCCCATATATCCTACCTATCGAAACTGTAAAAGGAATAGTTATCCTATCTCCAATCTTTACATTTGGAAAATTAATAGTTTCAATAGGTTCGATAGTTTTGCACATTGATGGTGCAAATATTGTTTCATTTTTGTTAAATAAAGGGTGAATTGCACCGGCATGAGGCGAGCTTATGCAAGCAGGGTGACCTCAAGCCGATTGGCTATCAGCATTGGTACGGGGGCTCGTCAGGAAGCCAAGACGGCGCGCTGCGGCGCACCGCGACTGAAATGGGCGCAGTCCCGGACTCAGGCAGCCGCCAGGTCGGCCGCGGCCTCCATGTCGACCGCCACGATGCGCGACACGCCCTGCTCCTGCATGGTCACCCCGATCAACTGGTTCGCCATCTCCATTGCGATCTTGTTATGCGAGATGAACAGGAACTGGGTGTGGTCGGACATGCGCTTGACCATGCGGCAGAAGCGCTCGGTATTCGCGTCGTCGAGCGGCGCGTCGACCTCGTCCAGCAGGCAGAACGGCGCCGGGTTCAGGCGGAACATCGAGAACACCAGCGCGGTGGCGGTCAGCGCCTTTTCGCCGCCGGACAGCAGGTGGATGGTGGCGTTCTTCTTGCCGGGCGGCTGGGCCATCACCTGCACGCCGGCGTCGAGGATCTCGTCGCCGGTCATCACCAGCTTGGCGGTGCCGCCGCCGAACAGGATCGGGAACAGTTCCGAGAAGTGGCCATTGACGCGGTCGAAGGTGTCCTGCAACAGGTCGCGCGACTCGCGGTCGATGCGGTGAATGGCGCCTTCGAGGGTGCCGATCGCTTCCAGCAAGTCGTTGTTCTGCGAGTCCAGGAAGCGCTTGCGTTCGGTGGCCTGGGCCAGTTCCTCGACCGCCGCCAGGTTCACCGCGCCGAGCGCGTTGATGGCATTGGTCAGGCGCGTCACCTCGCCCTGCAGGTACGACGGCTTCATGTCCGGGTCGAGCTTTTCGGCCAGCGCCGCCAGCTGCTCGGCGTCGGCGCCGGTGGATTTCAGGGCTTCGGCAAACTGTTCCTGGTTCAGGCGCGCGGCCTGCTCCTTCAGCTGCATCTCCGTGATGCGCTCGCGCTGCGGCTGCAGGCTGCGCTCGGCCTGCATGCGCGACTCCTCCAGCTGGCGCAGTTGCTGGGTCAGCTGGTCGAGTTCGTGGCGCGCGTCGGCCAGGCTCTGCTCCTGCTCGGTGCGGCGCGCCAGCAGCGCCTGCAGGCCTTCGGCGGCCGCGCCGGATTCCAGGGTGTCGAGTTCCAGCCTGGCGGCGCCGATGGTCTCGCCCACGGTGGCCGCCTGCTGGGCGGCAGTGGCCGCGGTGCGGCGCAGTTCGTCGATGCGGGCGCGCCCGGTCTTTTCGGCGAACACCGCTTCCTGGGCCGCGCGCTCCAGTTCGCGCAGGCGCTCGCGCGCCTCGGCCAGCGCCCGCTCCTTGTCCTGGAAGGCCAGCTGGCCGTCCTCGTGCGCGCCCTGGATCTCGGCCAGTTCCATGTCGAGCATCTCGAACTCGGCTTCGGCTTCCGCGCGCGCCTGGCGCTGCTCGGACGCCGAGGCTTCGATCTCGTCGAGGTCGGCCGCGATCTGGCCGCTGCGCTGGTTCAGGCGCGCCTCGGCCTCGCCCTGCCGCACCACATCGATCTGCAGCGCATGGGTTTCGCGCTGCAGCGTGGCGACGCGCTGGCGGCCGTCCTGCAGGCGCCGCTGCAACTCGGCGACGACGGCGTCGGCGCGGGCGGAACGGGTGCGCGCCTCGTCCAGCAGCAGGGCCTGGGCGCGCAGTTGCGTGGCCGTGTTGTCGATCTCATGCTGGCGCGCCAGCACCCCGTCCTGCTCGGCATCGGCGGCGTAGAAGCGCACGCTGGAGCGGCTGACGATGTGACCGTTGGGGGTGACGAACAGGCCGCCCTCCGGCAGACGCGCGCGCTGGGCCAGCGCGGTGCCCGGATCGTCGGCGGCGTACACGCCCCACAGCCAGTCGTCGAGCAGGCCGCGCAGGCCGGGATCGTTGAGTTTCAACAGGCTGGCAAAAGGCTTCAGGCCGTGGTGGTCCGGCTGCGCGGCCGCGCCCGGCGCCGGCGTATAGACCGCCATCCGCGCCGGCGGGGCATCGCCGAAAAAGCCGCGCGCCCAGTCCAGGTTCGAGATTTCCAGGGCGCCGGTGCGTTCGCGCAGGACCGATTCCAGCGCGGTTTCCCAGCCGGTCTCGATGTCGAGCTTTTCCCACAGGCGCGGCAGCTTGTCCAGTTCGTGCTTCTGCAGCCAGGGCTGGACCTTGCCCTGGGTCTGCACGCGTTCCTGCAGCTGGCGCAAGGCCGACAGGCGCGCTTCCAGCTTGGCGCTGCTGCCCGACTCCGCCTGGACCGCCGCGTGCGCCTCGCGCCGCTCTTCCTCGACCGCCTGCTGGCGCGCTGCGGCTTCTTCCAGCATCAGGGTCTGCTCTTCCAGCTGCAACTGCTTTTCCTCGAGCTGCATGCGCAGGTTGTCGAGGTGGCCGGCGTCCGGCAGGTTGATGCCGGCGCGTTCCTGCTGCAGGCGCTCGCGCCGCGTGGCCAGCGTCGCCAGGATATTCGAGGCATTGCGCCCGTGCGTTGCGGACAATTCGATGCGCTGCTGGACCTGCATGATGCGGGCGCGCGATTCGGCCGACTTGTCCTGGGCCGCGCGCCAGGCGGCTTCCAGCTCCGGCAGGCGCTCGTTCTGCACCTCGACCGCGATCTGGGCGCCTTCCACGCGCGCCGCCAGTTCTTCCAGGCCGTATTCCGCTTCCTCGATCTGCTCCTGCAGCTCGCCGGCCTGGTTCTGCCACTGCTCGCGCTGCGCGGTCAATGTACCGATCTGGTTCTGCAGCCGGGTGCGCGACTCGACCACGAACTTGATCTGCGCTTCCAGGCTGCCGATCTCGGAATTGGTCTGGTACAGCGCGCCCTGCGCCGTATGCAGGCGGTCGCCGGTGGCGTAGTGCGCCTGGCGCAGGCGCTCCAGCTCGAGTTCGTGATGGCGCAGCTGGGCCGCCTGCTGTTCGAGTCCGGTCTGGGCCTGCTCCATCTCGAGGAACCAGCGCGCCTGCTCGGCCCTGGCCTCGTTCTTGCGCAGCAGCCAGAGCAGCTTCTGCTTTTCTTCCTGGTCCGTCTGCAGCTGCTTGAAGCGGTTGGCCACCGCCGCCTGCGCTTCCAGCTTTTCCAGGTTGGCGTTCAGCTCGCGCAGGATGTCTTCCACGCGCACCAGGTTTTCGCGCGTGTCGGACAGGCGGTTCTCGGTCTCGCGGCGGCGTTCCTTGTACTTGGAGACGCCGGCCGCCTCCTCCAGGAACACGCGCAGCTCTTCCGGACGCGATTCGATGATGCGCGCGATCATGCCCTGCCCGATGATGGCGTAGGCGCGCGGCCCGAGGCCGGTGCCGAGGAAGATATCCTGGATGTCGCGCCGCCGTACCGGCTGGCCGTTGATGTAATAGGTCGAGGTGCCGTCGCGCGTGAGCGTGCGCTTGACCGCGATCTCGGCGTACTGGCCCCACTGCCCGGCCGCCTTGCCGGCGCTGTTGTCGAACACCAGCTCGACCGAGGCGCGCCCGGCCGGCTTGCGGTGGGTGGAGCCGTTGAAGATCACGTCCTGCATCGACTCGCCGCGCAGCTCGGAGGCCTTGGATTCGCCCAGCACCCAGCGCACGGCGTCGATGATGTTCGACTTGCCGCAGCCGTTGGGACCGACGACGCCGACCAGCTGTCCCGGCACCTGGAAATTGGTGGGATCCACGAAAGACTTAAATCCCGACAATTTGATGGAGGAGAGACGCACGTTCGCTTACGGTGGCTGGGGGTTCGATGAAGGCTGCATCATACCATTTGTTGCTTGCTGTCAGGCCAGGGAATGGTCACCTCGGGCCGCCCCGGGCTGCCGCCGGCCGCGGCCGGATCAGGTGCACAGGTAGTCGAAGCGCACCCTGCTGGCCGCACACGGCGGCACGTAAGGCCCTTGCGCCGGCTGCCAGTCGCGCCTGAGATAGACCCGATCGCGCCCGGACAGTTTCAGGGTGGCGGCGGTCAGCCACTGGTGCGAATTGATCGGGTCGGCACGCGGCAGCAGGATGGTCGCCGCCAGCAGCCCGAGCAGCAGCGGCTGGGGCGAATGGTCGCGCGCGGCGCGCGCGCGCGCCACGAACAGGCCGGCGGTGAGCAGGCCGAGCAGGCAGCCGGTCAGGGCCTCGCTCGGCGAATGGGCGCCGACCTTGACGCGCGCCATCGCCACCCCGGCAGCCAGCAGCACGCCCGCACAGATCGCGGCACGTACCCGCTTGCCCTGGCGCCGCTCGGGCGCGCCGGGCTGCGCATCGTGCCCGCCCGCGGTACGCCATCCGCGCCGGTCCAGCAGCAGGAACAGCGCGACCGGGAACACCGCCGCGGCGCGCGTCGCGTGGCCGGAAAAGCCGGTGAAGTCGAAGGCCTGAATGCCGATGCCCCAGCCGAGGAAGGCCATCTGGCTGGTGCCGGCAACCAGCATCGCGCCGCAGAACAGCACGCACCAGGCCAGCGCCAGGCGCCAGCAGCGGGCGGCGCCGAGCCAGACGGCAATGGCGAAAGCGAGGAGCGCGGTGACGTTGAGGCCACCCAGCGCCGAAAGATGGGACCACACGACCATGGGATGTGCTGTTGAACTGTGCAGAAAACGCGACTATACCGCAGCGCGCCCGAACTCAGCGCGACGCGCGCGCCTGCATCGCCGCATCGTTGCCGGCGCCGCGCTGCATCGCGGCCAGCAGCACCTGGCCGACCACGCCGTCGATCGCCAGCACGCGCGCGCTGCCGGCGTGCAGCGCGTCGGCCAGCTTCTCGGCCGTCATCGAGAAGGCTTCGCGGCGGCCGGCCTTGGCGAAGATGAACAGGGTGCGCAGCGGACTGACCCAGGCCAGCCGCACCTTGCGCGCCCCTTCTTCGCTGCGAAATTCGCACCACATGCCCCGTTCCAGGCCGTCCAGCGGCGACACCGCCTGGCGCCGCGCAGCTTCCTGCTCGGCGGCGGCATTCTCCAGCTCGACCCGGCGCAGGGCGTCGCGCTGGGCCGCCTCGACCGCCAGTTCCAGCTGGCGCTCGGGCGACAGCTCGATCGGGGCGCGCACGATCGCCGCATGGCACTCGGCCAGGCGGGCAAAGAATTGCAGGCGCTCGGCATCCTGCCACCGGATCGCGTCCAGCCATTTGTTGAGCGTGGCGAGCAGGCGCGGCAGGCGCGCGATCAGGGCCTTGCGCTGCTCCTGGGTCGCCTTCGGCTTGACGCTCCAGATCAGGTCGTCCATCGCGCGGGTGGCATTGCCGACCGCGCCCGGCTTGTCGTCCTCGATGGTGTAGGCGAAGGTCAGCACCGTGGTCCAGCGCCGTTCGAGGAAGCCGCCGACGACGGCGACGATCTCGCCGTCGACATGATCGCCGCCGGCGTCGGCGCCGGCATTGAGGTCGAGGCGCAGCGCCACGGCGTCGTGCGCGGCGCGGGTCGCCACCAGCAGCTTTTCCTGCTTCATGGCGCTGGCCATCGGTGCCGCCAGCGCCTGCTCGCGGGCGCTTTCTTCCTGCGCCAGGCTGGCTTCGAGGCCGGCCACCGCTTCTTCGAAGCCGGCGTCTTCCGCGCCGGCGGAAGCAACCCGGGCCACGCTGCGCTGCATGGCCTGAAATACCGGGTCGTCGCCCTCCTTGTGCTGCTCCCAGCCCATGCGCGACAGCAGGTCGACCATGCGCCGCGCCGGATGCGCTTCCTCGAAGAAGAAGCGCTTGTCGAGCAGCGCCGCCTTCAGCACCGGCACCTGCAGCGCCTGCAGCAGTTCGCGCGCCCGTGGCGGAATGCTGTCGTCCAGCAGCACGGTCTCGAACACGCGCGCCAGCAGGTCGAGGGTATGGGCGTCGCCGCGCGACAGGCTGCCCTGCGGCAGGCTTTGCTGCAGGCGCGGCAGGTAGAACACGTTGTGCGGAACCGCGGCGGCGCTGCCTTCCGGGACGCTGCCTTCCAGGACGCTTTCCTGCGAGGCGCTGCCGGCAGCGGCACCGGCGGCCAGGGCCGGCTCGATGCGGGCCAGCAGATCGAGCAGCGGCGCGCTGGCGACCATGCCGGGCGGCGCCGCCACGGCCGCGGCGGGCGCGCTGCCGGTGGCGGCGGCGATCAGGCCCTGGACCGGGATGCCGGCCCATTGCATGGCCGGGCCGGGGGCGGCGACGCCCGGATGTACGGCAGCCGCCGCCGGAATCGGATCGGCCGCGGCCATGGCCACGAAACCGGGCGCCGGCCGGGCCCCGGCTGCCGGCTGGCCCGGCATCGGCATCGGCATCGGCATCGGCATATACGCGACCGGATGGCCGGATGCCGCGACCGCACCCGGTACGGCAACCAGACCGGCGGCGGCATGCATGGGGGTGGCGGCGAAACCGGTGGCCGGCTGCGCTGCGCCCGGCGCTGCGGCGAACGGTTCCCCCTGCGGCGCAGCGCTGCCCTGCCCCGGCCGCGAAGCTGCCGAGCCGGCACCGGTGTCCGATGCGGAAGCGGCTGCGGCAAGCGGCTCGACAGGCGCGGCCTGGAAGCCCGCCGCGCCGCTCGGGCGCCAGCCGCCGCTCCCGGACGGCATGCCGGGCAGTTCGGGGATCAGCGGCACGCCATCCTCGCCGCCGTCGTCGCCGAACAGCGCGCGCAACTGTTTCGCCAGCGCGGCGCGGCTGCCGGCGCGCGCCGCCTTGGCCGCGGCGGCATCGTCGGTCTTCTGGATGCGCAGGGCGTCGACCGAGCCGGGCTGGCTGCCCTGGCGCTTCAGCGCGTCGATCAGGCCCTCGATCAGCGGGCCGAAATCGACGACGACGCCGGGCCGCAACAGCCCCTGCATCAGGCCATGCGCCTCGGCGTCGGGCTCGAATTCGCGCCAGGCGTCGTCGAGTGCCTTCAAAAACACGGCGGGACGGAACGGGTTGGCATCGGCGCGCAGCAGGCCGCGTTCGAGTAGCAGGCCGAGTCGCACCGACAGGGTCGCGAGCTGGTCGGCATGCTGGATGTCGAAGGGACGGGCCAGCGCCGTGAAGGCGAGCCTGTCGTCGATTTCTTCCAGCGGGACCAGGCTGAGGGCAGTCGCCGGCTGGCGCTGCGCGGCGCCGGGACGCAGCGCATCGAGCTCGCGCTGCACGGCCGCGTCGATGGCGCCGCAGGCCAGGTGAACGAAGGCGTAGCCGTTGTCCTTGAGCAGGCGGGCCGACTTGACGCGACGGTAGACCTCGCGCGTGTCCAGGCCCGGCGCGCCGACGTCGGCCAGGGCAGCCGACATGCGCCCCGCCATGCCGGGCAGCTCGGCCCCGGCAAAGCCGGAGACCGCGGCGGCGAGCGCATCCAGCGTCGCCTGCTGCGACGCGGCCTTGCGTGCTGCCGGGGTCTGGACATGGCTTGCGGTCATGGCTGGAATGGACGGAATGGGGGTGATACGCCTATTGTGGCATAAAATTTCCGAGTGGCAATGAAAATATTGCGGTCGCCTTGTATTGGGTCCGTACCGGGCGGCGCATTCGGAAAATCAGGAAAGAATGTTTATTCTATTGTTGAGCTAACTCTACCGTTCAAATACTCGATCATCGCGGTAATTTCAGGATTATCGAATAAGAATATTCGATTTTTTCATTTTTAAAGAAAAAACATTCTTTGCACCTCAGTCGCAGTCCTACAAGAGCTCAAGGGAAGGTCCGATACCGGTTCAACTGCCGGGCTCGCATCATTGCACTACCGAAAACGCTACTGCGCAACAACGTTCAGGCAGTGTTTTGGCGAGCAGGACATTTCCCATACATTGAAAGGAACTGATCATGACTACGAACAAAAACGCACGTCCGGGTAACCAGGGTGGTTCGCACGAACAACACGTGAAAGCCGGCCAGCAAAGCCACAAGAATGACGCCAACAAGCAATCGGGTTCGGCCGGTTCGAGCTCGAACTCGCGTTCGGGCGGCGTCCAGGGCGGCACGCCGGAACAGCACGCCGCTGCCGGCCGTCAAAGCCACAAGAACGACGGCAACAAGCAATCGGCATCGTCGGGCTCCAGCTCGCGTTCGAGCGGCACCCGCGGCGGCACCCCGGAACAGCATGCCGCTGCCGGCCGCCAGAGCCACAAGAACGACGGCAATCGCTGATTTGACAGGCTAGCCTCGATACATCGCCCCTGCGCAGGCACGGGCCCAGGTTTTGCGAGCATGATGGAAACGCCTGCAACCTGGGTCCCTGCCTGCGCAGGGGCGACGTTCATGCATGCGTAAGCCGGCCCGGACGCAATCCTGGGCCAAGACAGAAATGGCGCCTCCCGGCGCCATTTCTGTCTCCTGCATGCTTGATCAGATATTGCGCAGCGGTGCGCCGCGCGGCGGCGCGAAATCGACGACATCGGTGATCAGGCCGGCGGACTTGGCCTCGCGCGCGGTCAGGTGCAGGTCGCCGTACTGGTGGATGCCCCACTGCTCGGGCGAAAGTTCGATATGCTTGCGCAGGATCGACTCGGTGCGCGCATCGTCGGCACGCAGGCCCTCGACGATGATGTTCAGCGCGTCCGGCCGCGAGCCGGGCGAGGCCGTGGCGTGCGACTTGTGGATCATGAAGCGTGCCGTCTCGCTGGCATAGCGCTGCTTGCCGGCAAGGAACAGGATCACCGCGATCGACGCCACCGCGCCGCCGTTGTAGGTAATGAAGTTGACCGGCGAGTTGGCCATGAAGTTGTACAGGCACAGGCCGTCGCTGACGTAGCCGCCGTTCGATTGCACCAGCACGTGCGCGGTTTCGATGCCATCCTCGGTCATGTGGGACGTGGCCTCGAAGAGGCGGTGCACCATGTCGCTGTTCACGTCGCCGGACAGCGTGAAGTACGCCTCCTTCTGCTGGTTTTCTTGATCTTCGCTCATAGTCCCTCTCTACTGTCACAAGGTTCGTGGGACAAGTGTAACAAATCACGGATTCGCACCGTGTGGCTGCACTGCAAGCGTGCGCGCCCTTGCCGGGGCTGCCAACCCCTCTGCCCTCCGGATTGACTTCCCATGGCCACTGACATATCCTTCGCATCCTTGACCGGGAGAGCGCAGCAAAGGCTGCCGCCGAAGGGGCATCACCCGAAAACTCTCAGGCAACCGGACCGGTCAAGGGACGCGGCGCGCTCGATCGACGATGCGCGCGGCGACCAACTCTGGAGAGCGGCCCGACCGGGCCCACCGAAGGGGCAGGCGGCGCGAGCCGCTATCTCTCAGGTACCGAGGACAGAGGGGTGCGAACGGCATGCGGATTGCGCGTGCCCACACCCTATTACTGTCACCGCCCGAGGATTCCATGACGCTCAAAGCGACCCCGCTCAATTCCGTACACCGTGCGCTCGGCGCCAAGATGGTCGACTTTGGCGGCTGGGACATGCCCGTCAACTACGGCTCGCAGATCGGCGAGCACGAGACCGTGCGCAGCGACGCCGGCATGTTCGACGTCTCCCACATGTGCGTGGTCGATCTGCAGGGCGAAAACGTGCGCCCCTTCCTGCGCGGCCTGCTGGCCAACAACGTCGACAAGCTGCAGGCGCCGGGCAAGGCCCTGTACTCCTGCATGCTGAACCCGCAGGGCGGCGTGATCGACGACCTGATCGTCTACTTCTTCGACGAGACCTGGTTCCGCCTGGTGGTCAACGCCGGCACCGCCGAGAAGGACATCGCCTGGATCCGCGAGCGCAACGAAACCTCCGGCAGCGGCCTCTCGATCACCCCGCGCCGCAGCGACATCAACGAACACGTGACCGATGACGGCATCGCGCTGGTCGCCGTGCAGGGCCCGAACGCCCGCGCCAAATTCTGGGATACCGTGCCGGCCGCGCGCGAAGCGTCGGAAGGCCTGAAGCCGTTCAATGCCGTCATCGTCAAGGACACCCCGTTCGGCGAACTGATGGTGGCGCGCACCGGCTACACCGGCGAAGACGGCTTCGAGATCGGCGTCGCCGCCGGCCAGGTCGAAGCGCTGTGGAATGCGCTGGCGGCCAACGGCGTCAAGCCGGCCGGCCTCGGCGCGCGCGATACCCTGCGCCTGGAAGCCGGCATGAACCTGTACGGCCAGGACATGGACGACACCGTCTCGCCGCTGGACGCCGGCCTGGCCTGGACCGTCGACCTGGTGGCGGAGCGCGACTTCGTCGGCAAGACCGCGCTGCAGCGCGGCCAGCACCAGCAATTCGTCGGCCTGATCCTGCGCGAAAAAGGCGGTATCCTGCGCGCCCACCAGAAAGTGGTAGCGGCCTCGGGCAGCGCCGGCGAGATCACCAGCGGCACCTTCAGCCCGACCATGCAGCAGGCGATCGCGCTGGCACGCGTGCCGATGGATGTCGCGGTCGGCGACACCGTGCACGTCGAAATCCGCGACAAGAAACTGGCGGCCTCGGTGGTCAAGCTGCCGTTCGTGCGTCACGGCAAGATCCTGGCAGCCTGACGGGTTTGCCGCTCAAGAACAAGCAAGAACAACCTATACTTACCGCACCATCCCCATTTAGGAGCCACGCATGAATATCCCAGCCGACCTGAAGTACACCGAGTCCCACGAGTGGATCCGTCAAGAAGCCGACGGCACCCTTACCGTCGGCATCACCGAATACGCGCAGGACGCGCTGGGCGACATCGTGTTCGTCGAGCTGCCGCAAGTCGGCAAGACCTTCACCGCCGGCGACGACGCCGCCGTGGTCGAGTCGGTGAAAGCCGCCAGCGACATCTACGCGCCGGTCTCGGGCACCGTCACCGCCGTCAACCAGGCGACTGCCGACGCACCGGACTCGATCAACGCCGATGCCTACAGCGCCTGGCTGTTCAAGCTGCAGCCGGCCGACCCGGCGGCCATCGACGGCCTGCTGGATGCCGCGGCTTACGGCAAGGCCACCGAGGAATAATGGTCATTACAGGCGCGCCCGAGGGCGCGCTTGTTGCTTGTGCCCTGCCCTTTCGACCCAACATAGCTTTCATTGCATCCATCCGATGCACACGATCACCGTCGTTCCCGCGAAAGCGGGAACCCATGCCGAGCGTCCAAAGCTCACTCAGCGTGGATTCCCGCTTGCGCGGGAATGACGTATTCAGGTCAACACTTACGCGTACAACGCTCTCTTCTACCTCATCATGACCCGCACCAGCCTGACCCAACTCGAAGCACGTGACGGCTTCATCCCGCGCCACATCGGCCCTTCCGACACCGAACAGGCAGCCATGCTGTCCGTCCTCGGCTACGCATCGCGCGCCGCGCTGATCGATGCCGTCGTTCCCGCCAACATCCGCCGCAAGGACAAGCTGGACCTGGGCGAGTTCTTCGAGCCGCTGCCGGAAACGGCCGCGCTGGCCAAGCTGAAGGCCATCGCGTCGCAGAACAAGGTCATGAAGTCGATGATCGGCCAGGGCTACTACGGCACCACCACCCCGCCGGTCATCCTACGCAACATCTTCGAAAACCCGGCCTGGTACACCGCCTACACCCCGTACCAGCCGGAGATCTCGCAGGGCCGCCTGGAAGCGATCCTGAACTTCCAGCAGGTGATCATCGACCTGACCGGCATGGGCATCGCCAATGCCTCGATGCTGGACGAAGGCACCGCCGCCGCCGAAGCCATGACGCTGATCCAGCGCGTAGGCAAGTCGGCCTCGAAGGTGTTCTACGTGGCCGACGACGTGCTGCCGCAGACCCTGGAAGTGGTGCAGACCCGCGCCAAGCCGATCGGCGTCGAAGTGCGGACCATCGCCGCCGCCGACATCGAGAACCTGAGCGAGACCTGCTTCGGCGTGCTGCTGCAGTACCCGGGCGTGAACGGCGACGTGCGCGACTACCGCACCGCCTGCGAAAAGCTGCACGCGGCCGGTGCCATGGTCATCGTCGCGGCCGACCTGCTGGCCCTGACCGTGCTGACCCCGCCGGGCGAATGGGGCGCCGACGTCGTGGTCGGCAACAGCCAGCGCTTCGGCGTGCCGCTCGGTTTCGGCGGCCCGCACGCCGGCTACCTGGCCACCCGCGACGAATTCAAGCGCAGCATGGCAGGCCGCCTGGCCGGCGTCACCATCGACGCCCAGGGCAACAAGGCGTTCCGCCTGGCACTGCAGACCCGCGAGCAGCACATCCGCCGCGAAAAGGCCACCTCGAACATCTGCACCGCGCAGGTGCTGCTGGCCGTGATGGCGTCGATGTACGCGATCTACCACGGCCCGAAGGGTCTCGAGCAGATCGCCCGCCGCGTGCACCGCTACGCCGGCATCCTGGCGACCGCGCTGCAGGGCGCCGGTTTCCAGCTGGCCAACGAGACCTTCTTCGATACGCTGACCGTGATCACGGATAGCGCCGAGGACCTGCACCGCATCGCCAACGAACACGGCGTCAACCTGCGCCGCATCGACGCGGGCCGCGTCGGCCTGTCGCTGGACGAGACCACGACCCGTGAAGACATCGCCCTGCTGGCGCAGATCTTCGGCGCCGCGGCCGGTAAAGAGATCGCGATCGACTTCGACAGCCTGGACGGCGACGTGCAGGATGCGTTCCCGGCCGCCCTGTCGCGCACCAGCGCCTACCTGACCCACCCGACCTTCCACCGCTACCACGCCGAGCACGAGATGCTGCGCTACCTGCGCGCGCTGGCCGACAAGGACCTGGCGCTGGACCGCACCATGATCCCGCTGGGTTCGTGCACCATGAAGCTGAACTCGACCTCGGAAATGATCCCGGTCACCTGGCCCGAGTTCTCCAACATCCACCCGTTCGCACCGGATGAGCAGACCGTCGGCTACCGCGAGATGATCGGCCAGCTGGAAGCGATGCTGTGCGCCGTCACCGGCTACGCCGGCGTGTCGCTGCAGCCGAACGCCGGTTCGCAGGGCGAGTACGCGGGCCTCCTGATCATCAAGAAGTACCACGAGTCGCGCGGCGAAGGCCACCGCAACATCTGCCTGATCCCGTCGTCGGCGCACGGCACCAACCCGGCGTCGGCCAACATGGTCGGCATGCAGGTGGTGGTCACCGCCTGCGACGAGAACGGCAACGTCGACCTGGCCGACCTGAAGAAGAAGGCCGAGCAGCACAGCGCCAACCTGGCCTGCGTGATGGTCACCTACCCGTCGACCCACGGCGTGTTCGAGGAAGGCATCAAGGAGCTGTGCGAGATCGTGCATGCGCACGGCGGCCAGGTGTACGTGGATGGCGCCAACATGAACGCCCTGGTCGGCGTGGCCGGTCCGGGCCTGTTCGGCGGCGACGTCAGCCACCTGAACCTGCACAAGACCTTCTGCATCCCGCACGGCGGCGGCGGACCGGGCGTCGGCCCGGTGGCGGTGGCGGCGCACCTGGTGCCCTTCCTGCCGAACCAGGCCTCGACCGGCTACCAGCGCGCAGGTGAGAACACTGAGCAAGGCATCGGCGCGGTCAGCGCCGCACCCTACGGCTCGGCCTCGATCCTGCCGATCTCGTGGATGTACATCGCGATGATGGGCGCGGACGGCCTGACCGCCGCCACCGAAACCGCGATCCTGAACGCCAACTACATCGCCCGCCGCCTGGCGCCGCACTACCCGGTGCTGTACACCGGCGAGGGCGGTCTGGTGGCGCACGAGTGCATCATCGACCTGCGTCCGCTGCAGGATGCCACCGGCATCAGCAACGAGGACGTGGCCAAGCGCCTGATGGACTTCGGCTTCCACGCCCCGACCATGAGCTTCCCGGTGCCGGGCACGCTGATGATCGAGCCGACCGAATCGGAAGCCAAGGTGGAACTGGACCGCTTCATCGAGGCGATGATCACCATCCACGCCGAGATCGTGAAGGTCGAGCGCGGCGAGTACGACCGCATGGACAATCCGCTGAAGGGCGCGCCGCACACCGCCGAGGTGGTCACCGCCGACGACTGGCAGCACACCTATTCGCGCGAAGTGGCCGCCTTCCCGGTGCCGTCGCTGCGCAAGAAGAAGTACTGGCCGCCGGTAGGCCGTGCCGACAATGCGTACGGTGACCGTAACCTGTTCTGCGGTTGTGCGCCGATCAGCGATTACGAGTAAGGCGTCATAGCGGTAACGAAGGCGTGCAGTCGGTAAGCGCTTGAGGATATCCGCAGCAGTAATACGTCGCCCCTGCGGAGGCAGGGGCCCAAGTTTGCGGCGCAGTCGAAACGCGTCCAACTTGGGCCCCTGCCTTCGCAGGGGCGACGGTCTTTTGGCCGACCGCTGGATCGGCCCGTCCCTCCTGCCGATGCATCGGGGACGGCTTTCAAGCTAACTGAGCGACCTGCTCTGCCCGCGGCTGGCCGCCAGCCGCAGGTAGGGATGCCCGGCCCCGCCGGGCCGTCGATCCGACGGCCCGGCGGGGCCGGTCTCGTTCTGCTCCACTCTGTTTCTGAGGTCGTGCGTCGCGTTGTCCGGCACATGCACCGCCTCGTCGAGGCGGAATGCCGCCACGGCGCGCGACAGCGTCAGCGCCTGCTGCTGCAGGCTGCGCGCGGCCATCGCCGCTTCTTCCACCATGCGCGTGCCCTGCTGGGTCATCTCGTCCATGCGCACGATCGCCTGGTTGACGCCGGCCAGCTCCTGCGCCCGCTCGGCGCTGGCGTTGCCGATGCGGTTGACGATGTCGCCCACTTCCTGCACCGAACTGGCCAGGTCGGCCATGCTGGTGCCGGCGTCGAGCGCCCAGGCGTGGCCACTCTCGATGGTTTCCATCGACTGCTGCGCCAGTTCGCGTGCCTCGTGCGCGGCCAGCGCGGCGCGCTGGGCCAGGGCGCGGATGTCGCAGGCGGCCTGGGCGAAGCTCTGGCCGCCCTCCCCGGTCTGGGCCGCTTCCACGGCCGCGTTCAGCGCCAGCATGCCGGCGCGTCCCAGCGTGGTCTCGATGCTGCCGCCCAGCTCTTCCAGGCGGCTGGCGCTGCGGCGCACGTTCTCCAGCGTCGCCACCAGCCGGTGCACCACGTGGTTGCCCTGCTGGGCCGCTTCGGTGGCTGTTTCGGTGAGGCGGTTGGCCTGCTGGGCGCTGTCGGCGGTCTGGCTGATCGCGGCCGCCAGTTCCTGCATCGAGCACGCGGTCTGTTCCAGCGAGGCGCGCACCCCGGCGCGCGGCGGCAGGCCGGCGCGGCCCAGCGCGATCTCGCGCGAGGACGAGCCGATCGAGCGCGCCGACTCCAGGATCGTGCGCAGCAGCCCGTTCAGGCTGCGGATGCTGGCTTCCAGCGCGCGCGAGGTATCCGCGATCTCGTCGTTGCCGTAGACGCGCGGCTTGACCGTCAGGTCGCCGCTGGCCAGGCCGTTCAGCGCCGTCTCGATGGCGCCGACCTCGGCCAGCAGCGAGCGCCGCACCGCCATCGTGATCGCCAGCGCGGCCGCGATCGACAGCGCGATCACCAGCGGCATCAGCGTCGACACGGTCTTGAAGTCGTCCTCGGCGCCGCTGGAGGCCATTTCCGACAGCTCCTGCTCGTGGCGCGACAGCTCGCCCAGGCGCTGCGCCACGATGCCGAACGCGCGTTCGGCCTTGGACATGGCGTTGGCGCTGATCGACTGGTCGATCTGGGCGATTTCGATGACGTCCTGGACCGCCGACACGTAGGAGACCCAGGCACGCTGGGCCTGATCGACGAAGCGCCGTTCGCCGGGGCTGTCGGCGGTGAGGCGCGCCAGGCCGGCGAAACCGCGTTCGACCGCGGCATGCTGGATCTGGACGTCGCGCGCCAGCGGTTCCACGCGCGTGCGCGGAAAACTGCCGCTGATCCAGGTCAGGACCTGATAGGCTTGCGCATGGGCACGTTGCGCCGACGCGGCCAGGTCGGCGGCGGCGCGCATGTGCACCGCGCGTTGCTGGACGATGGTGTCGAGCGAATCGTTCTGGCGTACCATCGCATAGTAGGCGCTGCAGGACAGCATGATCAGCAGCACCAGCGTGACGCCGGGTGCCAGCAGCAGTTTGGGCCCGATACGCAGGCGCGACAGCATACTGGCGCGCATCAGGCAGCCCGCCTTGCCGGCCGTTTGCCGCCGTCATGGCGGCGGATGAAGCGGAATGCGAGCGTCATGGTTTCCTCCCCTGTCAACAATGTCGCCAAGCCATAATTTCCGGCGCGCATTTAATTAATCTACGCTGTACCGCAGGGTGCCCTTTGTGTTGGGTCAATGCATGAATAAGGATTGCAAATGAGGTCTAAAGTTGTGGCGGCGTTGTTGTCCGGCCTGGTGTTTCCGGGCGTCGGCCAGTACTACCTGGGGCGGCGCTCGCGCGCGCTGCTGTTCCTGGCGCCGGCCGTGGTGGGCGGGCTGCTGTACCTGAATCATTCGCTGGAACAGGCGAATGCGGTCGTGGACCAGGTGATGGCGGGGAGCGTGGCGCTCGACCCGGCGGCGATCGCGGCCAGGATCGAAGGGGCGCCGACGCCGCTGTCGGTGACGATCAGCGGCGTGGTGTTCCTGGTGTGCTGGGTAGGGAGTGTGCTGGAGGCGCTGTTCGTCAGGTCGCCGATGGGTTGACCGGCGCATTAGCGTAGAGCGGGGCATTCCGGGCCAATGGCCCCAGGTGCGTGCCCGCGCGGAAGCAAGCGTCACGCAAACGTTCGCGTGGGCACGGGGTGCCCACCCTACGCATCCTGCACACAGACGATGGCGCGGCGTCCGCCGCGCCGGAACGATCAGTCCAGCTTCGCCGCGTGCTCGCGCGTCGCGTGGAACTGCAGCTTCGGCCAGCGCTCCTGGGTCAGGCGCAGGTTGACGCCCGAGGTGGCCAGGTAGGCCAGGTTGCCGGCGGCGTCGTAGGCAACGTTGTGCGCCAGCGCGGTCTCGAAGTCGGACAGCGCCTTCTTGTCGTCGCTCGACACCCAGCGCGCGCTGCTGATGCTCGACCCCTCGAACACGGCATCGACGCCGTACTCGTTCAGCAGGCGGCTCGCCACCACCTCGAACTGCAGCACGCCGACCGCGCCCAGGATCAGGTCGCTGCCCATGACCGGCTTGAACACCTGCACGGCGCCCTCTTCGCCCAGCTGCTGCAAGCCCTTGTGCAGCTGCTTGGTCTTCAGCGGGTTACGGATGCGCACCGTGCGGAACAGGTCCGGCGCGAAGTACGGGATGCCGGTAAAGGTCAGCACTTCGCCTTCCGAGAAGCTGTCGCCGATCTGCATGTTGCCGTGGTTCGGCAGGCCGATGATATCGCCGGCATACGCCTCTTCCACCTGCTCGCGCGAGGATGCCATGAAGGTCACCACCGACGACAGTTTCACTTCGCGTCCCAGGCGCAGGTGCTTGACCTTCATGCCCTTCTCGAAGCGTCCGGAGCACACGCGCAGGAAGGCGATGCGGTCGCGGTGGGCCGGGTCCATGTTGGCCTGGATCTTGAAGACGAAGCCGGAGAACGGCTGCTCGTCCGGCTTCACGGCACGCACGGTGGCGTCGCGTTCGCGCGGGGCCGGCGCCCAGTCGATCAGTGCCGACAGGATCTCGCGCACGCCGAAGTTGTTGATCGCGGAACCGAAGAACACCGGGGTCTGGACGCCCGACAGGAAGCGTTCCAGGTCGAACGGATGCGAGGCGCCGTGCACCAGTTCCACTTCGAGTTTCAGCTGCTCGATCTCGAGCGGGAACATCTCGGCCAGCTTCGGATTGTCGATGCCCTTGATGATCTCGTAGGCGCCGTCGGCCTTTTCTTCGCCGGCCTTGAACAGCATGATCTCATCCTTGATGAGGTGATACACGCCGCGGAAATTCTTGCCCATGCCGATCGGCCAGGTCACCGGCGCGCATTCGATCTTCAGCACCGATTCGACTTCGTCGAGCAGCTCGAGCGGATCGCGCGTCTCGCGGTCCATCTTGTTCATGAAGGTGACGATCGGGGTATCGCGCATGCGGCATACGCCGAGCAGCTTGATGGTCTGCTCTTCCACGCCCTTGGCAGCGTCGATCACCATCAGGGCCGAGTCGACCGCGGTCAGCACGCGGTAGGTGTCTTCCGAGAAGTCCTGGTGGCCCGGGGTGTCGAGCAGGTTGATGACGTGGTCGCGGAATTCGAACTGCATCACCGACGACGCCACCGAAATGCCGCGCTGCTTCTCGATGTCCATCCAGTCCGAGGTCGCATGGCGGCCGCTCTTGCGGCCCTTGACGGTACCCGCCAGCTGGATCGCACCCGAGAACAGCAGCAACTTTTCAGTCAGCGTGGTCTTACCCGCATCCGGGTGGGAAATGATGCCGAAAGTGCGGCGGCGCGCGACTTCGCGGGCGATCTGGGCGGCCGGTTTGGACTCGGCGGCCGCGCTCGCGGGCTCTAAGGTGTCTGGAGTGATGGCTGCAGTTTCGTTGGACATGGTCTCCGCCTTCGCGGCGCTTGCAAAACTCTCGATTTTACCGGCTCCGGGGGCACTTGTGTGAACAGATTGGCCGGACGCCGAGCTGCGTGGGCAAACGTTTCACCATAGGAGGATGAGCTGTCCGGACGGTGCCGGCGCCTGCGGCCGGGGCGAAATCGGAGGGACGCTGAAACGCGATGTAGGAATTTTACGTCCGGGGCTCTGTATGGTTGAGCTCAAATCGAAAAAATCGGGCCGTCAAACAACCCTGCAAGCCCGATTTTGCGGCATTTTCGCCGTTTCCCTCTAGTAGGACTGGACTGACAAAACATCATGCATAGGACCTACAGGGGGGCGACGGCCAGTCTTATGTTCGCCAACATACGTAACAGTTAATCTTCTCACATCGCGATGAGGAAACCCATCCAAGCAATCGCCCCCGATGTAAGACAGAGATAAAGAGGACATAAAATGAATAACGCTCAACTTGGTGCTGCCGCGCAAAAGAAATCGCTGACCCAGATCCCGACCACCTCGGAAGATCTGAAAACCGCGTCCCGCCCGGTCGTCAGCTACAGCGGCACCCAACAGAACGAGCTGCTGGCAGCCCTGCCGCGTCCTGACCTGGAAACCCTGTTCGAGCACCTGGAACTGGTTCCGCTGCCTTTCGGCAAAGAACTGTTCGAATACGGCAGCAAACTCGAATACGTGTACTTCCCGACCACCGCCATCGTGTCGCTGCTGTACGTGATGGAAGACGGTGCCACCACCGAGATCGCCGTGGTCGGCCATGAAGGTGCAGTCGGCGTGTCGCTGTTCATGGGCGAGCGCGCCACCTGCGGCGCCGTGGTCCAGAGCGCCGGCTACGGTTACCGCCTGAAGACCCAATTCCTGCGCGACGCCTTCAACAAGGGCGGCGCCCTGCCGCAACTGCTGATGCGCTACACCAACGCGCTGTTCGCCCAGATGGCCCAGAACGCCGTCGGCGGCCGTCACAGCTCGATCGAACAGAAACTGTGCCGCTGGCTGCTGGACCGCCTGGACCGCTCGCCGAGCAACGAACTGAAAGTGACCCAGGAACTGATCTCGATCATGCTGGGTGTGCGCCGCGAAAGCATTACCGCTGCCGCCGGCAAGCTGCAGGACGAAGGCCTGATCCAGTACCGCCGCGGCAACATCACCGTGCTGAACCGTCACGGCCTGGAAGAATATGCCGGCGAATGCTACAAGGTCGCCAAGAGCGAATACGACCGCCTGCTGATGGACGTGTCGCGCTGATGCGCCCGGCTTGCACCGTCCAGGGTTGCCTGGACGGTCAGCCGACCCGGATATTGTTGTTGAATTGCACCGGCTCGATCACCTGAGCCCCGGTTTCACCCTGACGTTCCTTCGTCTGTTCCACCAGCGCCAGCATCCCCCTGGCCGTCGCAGCACCAACCGCTTCGGCTTCTGTGAGCTTGTCCGTGTCGGCACCCGGCACCGCCAGCGGCACGCAGGCGTGGACACTGGTACCGATGCCGTTCACGCCCCGCCCCACCCGCAGCGTGCCACCCAGCAGCAGCGCACGTTCGCGCATACCCAGCAGCCCATGCGATTTCGGCCGGCGCATTGCATCCGGCGGGATGCCGACGCCGTCGTCGCTGACTTCCAGCACCAATGCCTCGCCCTCGATCGCCAGATGCACCACCACGTGTTTGGCCTTGGCGTACTTGGCGACATTGTTCAGCGATTCCTGCGTGATGCGGAACAGCGCGATCGCCTGGGTCGGCGCGGCGCGGTCGACCCCGGCATCGATCAGCGCTTCGCAGTCGACGCCGGTGGCGCGGCAAAAGTCGTGGCAATAGCTTTCGAGCGCGGCCGCCAGCCCCATGTTGTCGAGCAGGCTCGGGCGCAGGTCTTCGATGATGCGGCGTTTCAGCTCGACCGTGTCGACCAGGGTCGCGCGGGCGCGCGCCAGCGTGTCGGCCTGTTCCGGATGGCTGTCCTTGAGCTGGTCGCCGACGCTGCTCAGGTGCATGCCGATGGCGGTGAGGTTCGCGCCCATTTCGTCGTGCAGCTCGCGCGCCAGGCGCGCCTTTTCCTCTTCCGACACGCGGATCAGGTGACGCGACAGCACCGACAGCTGCTCGGTGCGGGTTGCCACCACGGTTTCCAGGTCGTCATTGGTCTGTTGCAGCGCGCGCTCGGCCTGCAGGCGCAGGCGGAAGCCGCGCCGGATCAGGTTATAGAACAGCACCAGCACGGCCAGCGCCGCGATATTAATGCCGATGCCGAACAGCGCCGCACGGCGCGACTGTTTATAGAAGGCGGCGCCGCGCGCGGCCAGCAGTTCGTTCTGCTCACCCGTCATGATCACGACCTGCAGCCGGATCTCGTCCATCTTGGTCTTGTCTTCCTGGCTGCGCGCAATGGCGACGATGTCTTCCAGGCCGCCATGGCGGTAGACCTCGAGACCCTGCTCCATCAAGCCGAGGCGGCGCAGCACCAGCGTGCGCAGCTGTCCCAGGTTTTTCAACTGGGCGGGATTGTCGGCCAGCAGGGCCTTGAGGGTGTCGAATTCGCGCTCGATGTCGCGCTGGGCGGTGCGCAGCGGACCGAGGTAAGTGTCCGAGCCGGACAGGAAGTAACCGCGCAGGCCGCTTTCGGCATCGGTGACGAGCAGGTTCAGGTATTGCAGCCTGCCCGCGACGCGGTCGGCACGCGCCTGCATGGTATTGGCCTGGTTCAGTCCATCCAGGTTGCGTACGAGACTGACGCCGTTGAGTACGAGGAAAAACACGCACACGACGCATAGCAGGGTCTGGTACAGCGGAAGGCTGCGAACCGGCCGGAACTTGGGGTCGGTGGTGAAATACATCCTCTCAGCGTCCTTTCGCCCGTATTGACTGTCCGATCCATTATAGACCGGAGGAAAATTATCGTGAAACCAAACACCATCTGGCGACGACAATTGTGGCATGAGGACGACAGGAAAGAAACAATTCCTTACGTTAACTTACATATTAGCAAGTCTGGAAAAGCTGTCTAAAGAGAAATAAGGAGGCGTGAAGCGCTGCGCAAAAACGACCTGCGGGCGGCCTCGAGAAAGGCGGGAAAACGACGGGCTGGCCAGGCGGCACGCCCCGGAATGACGGGCGGCGCATCGCGCCGCCCTCGCCTGCTCAGTCGAGCAGGTTGTTCTTCATGGCGTAGTAAGTCAGATCGCTGTTCGACTGCAGACCCATCTTTTCCATGATGCGGGTGCGGTAGGTCGACACGGTCTTGATCGACAACGACAGCGCATTGCCGATATCGGACACGGTCGCGCCTTTGGCCAGGCGCAGGAACACCTGGAATTCGCGGTCCGACAACTCGGTGTGCAGCGCCGTGTTGGGGTCGCGGTCGAAGCTCTGGGCCAGCAGTTCGCCGACCTGGGAGCTGACGTAACGGCGACCCTGGTACACCGTGCGCACGGCGGTCTTGAGCTCGTCGGCGTCGCATTCCTTGTTCAGGTAACCGTTGGCACCCATCTTGAACAGATTGAGAGCGTACTGCTGGGCCGGATAACCGGACAGGATCAGTACCGGCAGGTTCGGCTGACCCTGGCGGATGGTGCGCAGGATATCGATGCCGCTCTGGTCGGGCATGGCAATATCCAGCAGCAGCACGTCGCAAATCTCGCGGCGTGCGATGTCGAGGGCTTCACGCCCGGTAGCGCCTTCGGCGACGACTTCGAAATCGCCCGACGACGAAAAAATCTGTTTGAAACCTGCTCGAACTATCTGGTGATCGTCACAAATGGCAACGCGTATCATTGTCTTCCCTTAGATTTTTCCTGGTACAGGAAAGAGCCGAGGCTGACACC